>Ga0315287_10000069_pt1 | contig 89975 bp, 79 predicted proteins | sample YL17G11_0_MG_FD_205037 | JGI IMG/M metagenome (GOLD analysis project Ga0315287, IMG submission 205037) | Sediment microbial communities from Yellowstone Lake, YNP, Wyoming, USA - YL17G11_0 | ecosystem: Environmental > Aquatic > Freshwater > Lake > Sediment | place: USA: Wyoming | collected...
TTCGAGTGGCGTTTCACGCGCCGCGATCTCGCGCGGCTCTTGCAGCGCATGTCCGCACACACCCCACTTGCGGCCGCCGCATGAGCAGCGAATACGTCACCGAACTTCCGTTCCGGTGTACTAGGGACCGACTCGGTGTCCAGCACGCTCCTCATGCGAGAAAGCCGCGTGGACCGCGTTTCCAGCGCTCTCGCGGCGACGAACATCGAGTGCCTGTTCGTGGAGGGCAAGACACGGCACTACGGTGGCCGCTTGGCCGATCGCACGAGTGCCTGCGCGAACGCGGAGACCCACCGCACTACTTCGCCTCCGAGCGTAGGGACTCCGGTTTCCGATGGGCGGGGGTGCAGATGGGGTACGCGGTGACGGCTACCGAGCGCGTACTTGCTGGCGAGGCCGAGTCATCGGTGGACGGCACCCGACGCGCGTGACCGGAGGTCCGCCGCGCCGTCCGCAACTTGGGGCGGGCCGGGAAGCCGTTGCTGCTGCACGGGAGGGGGCTGAGCATGCGGATACCGCGGCTGATTCGAGGTGTCACCGATCCGCTTCTCGAGCGGGTTCCGGTGCCGATCTATGGCGGCCCGAACAGAGGCCGGTGGTGGAGCCTCGTCAGCGCGGGCAGCGGGCACTGTAGCGGCCTCAAGGAGGCGAGACGCCTCCGACTGCTCGCCAGCGTGATTCGACCCGGGGACGTGGTATGGGACGTCGGCGCGCACCACGGCTACGTGGCCCTTCTCGCATGGCAGAGAGTGGGCGCGGCGGGCGAGGTCCACGCTTTTGAACCGTCTCCGCGGAACCGCCGCCTGATGCAGCGACACCTGCGGTGGAACGGCGCCGCGAACGTCCACGTGCATCCCTGTGCTCTCGGTGCGTCCGACCGGGTGTCGCGCTTCGGAGGCACGGGCACCTCGAAGACCCTGGCCCTTGGTGGTGGGGACGAGACAGTCCAGGTGCGGACGGGTCGCTCGCTCGTGGAGGATGGGCGTTGCCGCGCGCCCACGGTCCTCAAAATCGATGTCGAGAGTGCAGAGGCTGAAGTGCTTGAAGGGGTCCTGCCCGTCGTCCCGTCTCACGCGTGCATTCTCATTGCCCTGCATTCGGAGGACGCTGATCGCGCGTGTTCAGCCCTGGTGGTGGCCGCGGGCTACGAGACGGTGCCGTCTGGAGACCTGGTTGCCAGCCGGCACGGGCCGTGGAAGGGCGATCCGGATCTCCTCTGTCTCGGCCCCCTGCGCGCGTCGCGTGGCGAAGATGTCACGGCGTTGAGGATGTCGGGCTTGTGATGGCGCGCGCAGCGCCGGCCGGGCGATCGGCGCCGCGCTCACGAGGGAGCCGGCGCGGCGGCGTATCGCGTCCGCCACCGTTCCACGCGATCGAGCACCTCGGTGACCTGGATTCGCGGCATCCGGTCCTTGCGGTGCGCGCTCGAGATCGGTGCGTCCACGCCCGGCTCGCCGTACGCGTCCACCAGGAGGTCGTGGAATCTTCGATAGGGGCCGACGCGCCCGGGGTCGTTGCAGCCCATCAGGGCGATGACCGGCCGGCCGAGGGCGACCGCCAGATGCAGTGGGGCCGAGTCCAGCGCGACGACCAGCGCCGAGCCCTCGAGCAGCCAGACGAGCTCGCGCAACGGCGAGCCGAGAGTGGAGAGCGGCGCGTGGCGCGACCGCTCGAGAATGACGCGCTCCGTCTCCCGTTCGCGCGGCGAGCCGGCGCCGGCGAGGACCGGTTGGAGTCCGTGGCGCTCGACCAGCGTGTCCGACAGCTCGGCCCAGCGCTCCGGCGGCCACTCCCGCTGTGGGGCGCTCGTGCCGATCGCCAGCGTGACGACCGGCCGCCCGATCGGCGCGAAGAAGCGACGCTGAGCCTCGCGCTCCGCGGGCCACGGGCCGAGGCCCCACGTCGGCGGCTCGTGCGGCACGCCGAGGACGTCGAGGAACTCGAAGTACTGGTCCTGGACGTGCTGCGGTGCGTGCGGAGGTATCCGGTGGGTCGTGACCAGCCAGTTGAGGTCACGGGCCCGCGCCCGGTCGAACCCGAGCTTCACCGGCGCCCGGGTCAGCGCCGTCACGAGCCCCGCCTTGAGGTAGACCTGGAGCGCGATCACGAGGTCGAAGGGCCGCGCGAGCTTCCGGCGGGCGTCCACGTAGGCCCGCCACCCCTTGGCCCTCTCGAACAGCACGATCTCGTCCACCGCCGGATGGCCCCGCACCAGCGATGCAGGCCCCGGCTGCAGCACCCAGGTGATGTGGCAGCCGGGCGCGTGCCGCTTCAGGGCGGTGACGACGGGCAGCGCGTGTACGGTGTCGCCGACGGCGCTCATCATCACGATGCAGACACGGCCCGTGCGCCACCGGTCGGTGAGAGTCACGCCGCCTCCCCGTACGCCGCTGCGAAGTCCGCGCGGTCCCGCGCCGTGAGGAGCGGCCCACGCAACCGGTTCCATTTCTCCCACGACCGGAAGAACCGTCGGAGATTCCCTCGCGCGGCGGCGGCGCCGCGCGACTCGCGGCAGGTGTCCACGTCGAGGAGAGCTGCCGCCGGGCCGTCGGCGCCAGGCGCCACGAGCACGTTCCGGAGCTGCAGATCCGGATGGACGATCCCGGCATCGTGCAGTCGGCGCACCGCTTGCGCGACGGCGACGAGGATCGCGCGCCGGTCCTCGCCCTGCGGAGGCGACGCCGCGAAGAAGAGCGTGGCGAGGTCTGCGCCGTCGAGGCGCTCCGTCGCCACGTCGGCGCGATGCACCGGGCCCGTGCGGTGCCACGCCCCCGCGAGCATCCGGGGCGTCAGGATGCCCGCGTCGGAGAGCCGCTGCGACCAGCGGAGTTCGCGGAAGAACCGCGGGGTCCCGAGGAAGCGGTCGCCGAGCAGCGGCGCGATCACGTAGCCGCCGCGGCGTGCGTGCCGCACCACGGCCGGGACTCCCCCGAGACGCACGCCGTACGCCTCGCCCCGGCCCGCGAACGCCACCCGGTCGCTTTGGGCTCTCGCCCAGGCGTACAGCGTGCCGTGGCGCTCGAGCGCGGCGCCGACCGCAGCGGCTACGTCACGCCGCGCGACGACACCGCCCGCGCCGAGGCTCCACGCCTCGTAGCCGGGTGGCAACACCGCGAGGACGGGCAATCAGTACTTGGCGAGGTAGATGGGGACGGGTTGGGCCTTGCCCTTGACCTTGATCGGATCGCGCGCCTCGACCGGGGGAGCGCTCTTCAGGCGGCGGAACAGGGGCTCGGAGATCATGATCTCGCCGCGGCCGGCGTTGGAGCAGAGCCGCGACGCGGTGTTCACGGCGTCGCCGAGGACGGTGTACTCCATGCGCTGTTCGCTGCCGATGTTGCCCGCGAACACCTCGCCGAAGTTGATCCCGATGCCGATGGCGATCTCCGGCTTGCCGGTGGCCTTCCAGTGCTCGTTCAGCGGGACCAGCGCGCGCTGCATGTCGATGGCGGCCTGCATCGCCTTGTCCGCGTCGTCCTCCGACGTGAGCGGCGCGCCCCACAGGGCCATGATCGCGTCGCCGATGAACTTGTCCAGCGTGCCGCCGTGGCGGAACACGATCTCCACCATCTCGTTGAAGTACTCGCCCAGCAGCTGCGCGACGTCGTCGGGGGCCATGTTCTCCGACATCGAGGTGAAGCCGCGGATGTCCGAGAAGAAGATCACCACCGGCCGCTTCGCGCCGCCGAGCTTCACCACGTCGCTGTGTTCGGCGATCTGCTTGGCGAGGTCGGGTGCGAAGTAGCGCTGGAAGTTCGAGAGCACCATCGCCTCGCGCCGCAGGCGGTCGCCGAGCTGGCCGTTCTCGATGGCCACAGCCGCGACGCCGGAGAAGGCGATGAGGAAGTCGAGGTCCTCGTCGTTGAAGGCGTGGGTGGACGTCAGGTTGTCCACGTAGATCAGGCCGAGCACCGTGCCGTCGGAGCTCATCAGCGGCGCGCCCATCGCGGAGCGGACGCTCTGCAGCATGATGGACTTGCCCTTGAAGCGCTCGTCCTCCGCCGTGTTGTCGCTCAGGATCGCGACGCGCTCGTTCACGACCTGCCCGACGATGGACTTCGGCACGTGGCGCGCCGACGCCGAGCCCTCGCCGAGCCGGCTCTTCGAGATCCGCGGGATGGGATCGGTCCCACCCGGCTCGTGGAGCAGGATCGAGACCCGGTCAACGTCCATCACCTGGAACGTGAAGTCGACGACGGACTCCAGCAGCTTGTCCACCTCCTGCTGGCGGGACAGGGCCTTCGAGATCTCGAGCAGCAACTCGAGCTTCTTGGCGTTGCGCGCCGCCGCGGCGTCGGGTGGCGCCGCCTCTTTCCGAGCCGCCTCCTTCTCGATCCCCTTGAGCGGGCTCGCCAGATCGCCCGACTCCCGGACCGGGAGCTGGCGGACGATCGTGGCGCCGGCGGACTTCGGGGCGGGGAAACTTCCCGAGGTCGGCGGCAGCGCGGCGGCGGGAGCCGGCGCGACGGTCCGGACGTAGAAGGCCACTTTGCCGAACGTGACCACGTCGTTCGGCGCGGCGACGGCTTCGGTGACACGGCTGCCGTTCAGGAAGGTGCCGTTGGAGGAGCCGAGATCCTTGATCTCGACCCCACCAGCTTGAGCGGTCACCTGAGCGTGGGCGCGGGAGATGGTCGGGTCGAAGATGGGCACGTCACTCGTGACGGCGCGGCCCACGACCAAGGTGAGGCCGGGCTTGACGTCGATGAACTGGTCGCCGGCTGTACTTACGAGCTTGTAGGCGTCAGGCATCGGCAGTCTGGCTCCGAAGAATGGGTAATATGCCCGCGCGGGGGGCGGCGCGCCAGCGTGCCATCCATCCGGCCCGCCGGCCAGCGCGGCCGGAGGCACGCTCCGCCGGCTCCCCCCGCTTGATTCGCGTGTCGCGCCGCCTCGATATTGCGGGATGACACGGGGTCTTCGTCTGCCAGGGCTGGTGCTGTGCGCGGCCGCCGCGGCCCTGCCGGCCCGCACCCTGCACGCCCAAGAGTGGGACTCCCCCACCGCGCGTGCCCTCGTCGGGCGGGCCGTCACCCGCCGCCAGGCGGCCCTCGCCGACACCGGCCTCGTCGACTTCACGGCCCGGGCCCACGGGTTCGTCTTTTTCCTCGGGCAGATCGGCGAAGGGCTCCAAGAGCCCCCGCGCCTCATCAAGTCCGACCAGCTCGAGCTCGAGGTCTTCTGGGCGGCCCCCAACCTCAGCAAGCAGCGCATCATCGGCTGGCGCGACCGCCGAGAGCTGCCCACCGACATCAGCTACCACCGCGACCACCTCGGCATCGTCCTGAACAATTTCGCCGACCGGATCCGCATCGGCGAAGGGGACGAGGTCCGCGACGTCCCGCACCCGCTGAGTCCGGCCGCTCTCAGCCTGTACCAGTACGCGCTGGTCGATTCGCTCACCATCCACCTGCCGGACCGCGCCATCCGCGTGTACGAGATCAGCGTGCGGCCGCGCGACTTCCACGCGCCGCGCTTCGTCGGCTCGCTCTTCCTCGACGTCGACCGGGGAGACCTCGTCCGCCTGCGCTTCAGCTTCACGCGGGCCTCCTATCTCGATGCCCAGCTGGAAGACCTCACCGTCAGCGTGGAGAACAGCCTCTGGGCCGGGCGCTTCTGGCTGCCGCTCCGCCAGGAGATCGAAATCCGGCGTCGCGCCGAATGGCTCGACTTCCCGGCGCGCGGGATCATCCGCGGCCGCTGGGAGATCGACACCTACCGCTTCAACCAGGGCCTGGAGAGGAACGTGTTCTTGGATGGCCGCCCCGAGATCGTCGTGGCGCCCCAGGAAGTGCGCGACTCCTTTCCGTGGCGCGAGGGTCTCGAAGCCGAGGTCCGCGACATCGCGCGGCCGGCCCGGCTCCAGGACTTCGCGGCGGTCCGCGAGGCGGCGGCCGCCATCGCCCAGGGCCACCTCCTCAGCGGGCTCCGCCGCACCCAGCTCGGCGGGGCGTCGGTCTCGGACTTCGTCCACGTGAACCGCGTCGAGGGGCTCGCGCTGGGCGCGGGCGGCGTGGTGCGCTCGGGAGACCTGGCCACGGAGTTGCGCCTGCGGTTCGCTGCGGCTACGGCGACGAAGCTCTTCACGGGGGGCGTCACCGGCACCGTGCGGCGGGGCACCTGGACCGTCGGGGCCGGCGGGTACCGCGATGTGCGCGACTTGGGGGACTTGCCGGTCATCGCCCGGGCCACCAACTCGCTGCTCGCGCAGGAGGCCGGGAGCGATTACGGCGACTACTACCTCGCCACCGGCGGTGAAGCCACGCTCACACGCGCGCTGGGCGGCCGCACGGCGCTGCGGCTCGCCCTCGGCGCCGCACGCATCGATTCGCTGCCGGTCGAGGCGACGTGGGCGCGCGGCAGCTACGCCCGCCCCAATCCGGGTGTCAGGGAGGGGGCGTGGTCGTACCTGCGGCTCGGCCTGCGACGCCAGGCGAGCTCCTTCGCGATGGTCCGGGAGTTCTCGGGGCGCGCCGAGCTCGAGGGTGCGGCGTTCGGATCGGGGCGCTACGGGCGTTTCTATGCCGAGGGACGCTGGCAGCTGCCGGTGCGGTCCGGCTGGGTGGTGCTGCGCGGCAGCGTCGGGCTCGCCACGCGAGACCTCCCCTCTCACCGAGCATTCGTACTGGGCGGCCGCGGGACGCTGCTGGGGGAGGGCTTCCGCGCGTACACCGGCCGGCGGTCGGTCTGGCTGTCGGCCGACCTGCGCCTCCCCCTCACCGTGCCGGAGATCCCGTTGGGCTCCTTCGCCGGCACCGGCCGGACGGCCTCGCTGGTGCCGTTCGTCGCGGCCGGCTGGACCGGGGGGGGCCTGCCGGGCACCCCCGGGGTCCCGGCGGCCGGCCCACGGCCCGTCATCGGGCTCGGTATCGAGTGGCCGCACAACCTCTTGCGCCTCGACGTCGGGGTGAGTCCCCGGTCGGGTCGCGTGGGGGTGTCCGTCGACGTGAGCCGGGATTTCTGGGACATCCTCTGACCGTCGTGGCCCCGAAGTGAACGGCAACCCCCTCGCTGGACGGGACATCCGGCGCGGCCGTATCTTCCAAGCCTGTGGCTGAACGCATCTTTCCCGACGAGTGGCTCGTGCCGACCATCACCTCCATGCTGGGTCCGGAGGTGTTGGACGCCCTGCGGGCCAAGGCCCAGCCCACATCCACCCTCTGGGACCTCGTCACGGCCGACCGCCACACGACCGATGACGAGCTCCTCGCGACGCTGGCGAAGCGCTGCAGGGTGAAGCTGGCCGACCTCACCAAGCGCGATTCGAAGATCAAGGAGATCATCCCCGAGGCCATCGCCCGTCGGTACCACGTGCTCCCGCTGCGTGCGACCGATTCGTTCCTCGAGGTCGCGACGGCGAACCCGTACGACATGGACATGGAGAGGGGACTCGCGTTCGCCTCCGGCCGCGAGATACGGATCCTCCTCGCCACGCCGGCGAAGATCGCGAGCCAGACCGACGAGGTCTATCGGCCCGAGAACGTCATCGACAAGCTGCTCGAGGGGATGGGGCAGGGCACCGACGTCCAGCAGCTCGAGGCCGAGCAGCCGTCCGAGGAGATCCAGGTCAGCGCCGAGGAGGCCTCGCAGCGGCCGGTCGTGCGGCTCGTGGACCTCATTCTCTCCGAGGGCATCCTCTCGCGGGCGAGCGACATCCACATCGAGCCGGAGGAAGGCGGGTTCGCCGTCCGCTACCGTATCGACGGCGTGCTGCGCCAGGTGATGAAGGTCCCGCGGGCCGTCGGCTTCCCGCTCGTCTCGCGCATCAAGATCATCTCGACCCTGGACATCGCCGTCCGCATGCGGCCGCAGGACGGACGCGCCCGCGTAGCGGTGAACGGCGTCCCGATCGACCTGCGCGTCTCCACGCTGCCGGCGTCGCTGGGCGAGAAGGTCGTGATCCGCATCCTGGACTCACGGTCCACGGTCCTGTCGCTCGATTCGCTGGGCTGCAGCAGCGACGAGCTCGACGCCTTCAAGGCCCTCCTCACCCACCACGAGGGCGTGGTCCTCGTCACCGGTCCGACGGGCAGCGGTAAGACGACGACCCTGTACTCGGCGATCCGCAGCATCCAGACCGGCAAGACGAACATCGTGACGGTCGAGGACCCGGTCGAGTACCGGCTGCAGGGCATCGTGCAGGTGCAGGTCCACGAGAAGGCCGGCCTCACTTTCGCTAGTGCGCTCCGCTCCATCCTCCGGCAGGACCCGGACGTCGTGCTGGTCGGTGAGATCCGCGACAGGGAGACCGCGCAGATCGCCATCCAGGCCTCCCTGACGGGCCACCTGGTGCTCTCGACCCTGCACACCAACGACGCGCCGAACGCGGTGACGCGTCTCGTGGACATCGGGGTCGAGCCGTACAAGATCGCCGCCTCGCTCCGCGGCGTGGTGGCGCAACGGCTGATGCGGCGTCTCTGCCCGTCGTGCAAGGAGGTGTGGGTCGAGTCCATACCGGAGAAGCTGACCAAGTGGGTGCCGACCGGCACGCTGCTCTACAGGGCCGTCGGCTGCTCCGAGTGCGCGATGACCGGGTTCCATGGGCGGTTCTCGATCGTCGAGGTGCTGACCATCACGCCGGAGATCGAGCGGGCCATCAGCGCTGGCGCGACGGCCGACAAGATCGCGGAGATCGGGCGCAACTCCGGGATGCGGGGCCTGTTCGAGAGCGGCCTCGAGCACGTCATGCGCGGCGAGTCCTCCCTCGAGGAACTCAAGCGCGTGGTGGACGTGCCCTTCGAGGAGCAGGCCGTCGAGGTTCCGGCTCCGCCCGAGCCCGCCGCGGCGAGCCCCCCGGTGTCCGTCGCCACGGCCCGGCGGTCTCCGCAGTTCACGCCGGACACCTTCGACCTGCTGGACGGCATCGACGCCGTGCCGGTGGTGGCGCGGCTCAAGCGCAAGGTGTTGCTCGTGGACGACGAGGACGCCCTGCGGCGCGTGATGAAGGACCTCCTGGAGCGCGAGGGCTACATCGTCGCCGAGGCGCGCGACGGCGTGCAAGCGCTGGACCAGGTGGACCGATTCGGCCCCGACGTCATCGTGCTCGACCTCAACCTGCCCGGGCTCGACGGCTACGGCGTGCTCTCGCACCTGCGCTCGCGCCCGGCCACCGTGAGCATCCCGGTCATCGTGCTGACGGCGAAGAGCGACGAGGACAACGAGGTGCGCGTCTTCCAACTCGGCGCCGACGACTTCCTCACCAAGCCATTCCGTGCCCGCGCGCTGTCGGCACGGATCGACGCCGTGCTCGGCCGCCGCTTCAGCCCGTAGACCGTTGACCGACATCCGCGTCGCCATCGTCGACGTGTACGTCCTCCGCCCTGCCGATGGTGACTGGGAGGTGCTCTGCCTCCGCCGCTCGTCCGGAGAACGCTCCGCCGGTACGTGGGAGACGGTGCACGGCCACATCCAGGAAGGGGAACGGCCGGTCGAGGCGGTCGTGCGGGAACTGGCGGAGGAAACGGGACTCGACCCGGACCGGCTCTACAACGTGAGCCGCGTCGAGAGCTTCTACCTCCATCGCCAGGACGTGCTCGCCCTGATCCCCGTGTTCTGCGCGCTGGTACCGGCCGGGGCCGAGGCGCGCCTTTCGCCCGAGCACGACGCCTGCGAGTGGCTGCCCTCGGCGTGCGCCGCCGAGCGGTTCGCGTGGCCGCGCGAAGGACGGGCGCTCGCCGACGCGCTCGCTCTGCTCGGGCCGGGCGACGCCGGCGGTCTCGAGGACGTGCTGCGGATCTTCTAGGAGGGGCCGGCGGCCTTCCAGACCGCGGCGGCCGCGGTGCGGAGGTCGCGGAGATTGAACGGCTTGCGCAGCACGCGGGCTCCCGCCGGTGCGGCCGCCTCGGGCCGCACGTCGGCGGTGGACACGATCACCCGCGAGATCCACCCGGGCCGCGCTCTCTCCAGCGCCGTGAGGAACGGCACGCCTTCGGCGGCCGCCCGGCGGTCGGCGATGACCAGGTCGTACGCATGCTCCCCGACGCACCGCAGGCCGGCGTGCCCGTCGGGCACGGCGTCCACCGCGTGGCCTTCCCGCGAGAAGAGCGCCGTGACCATTCGCCGGACGCCAGGATCGTCGTCCACCACCAGGATGCGCCGGCCGGGACCGGGAGCGATCGCAGCCGGCGGATCTCCGGCCACCTCGACACCAGCCTGGGGACTCGGCGCCTGCGGTGCGCAAGGCAGGGAAATGGAGAAGGTCGCCCCCGCTCCGGGGCGTGACTCCGCCGTCAGCGTGCCGCCGTGGCCCTCGATGAGGCTGTACGAGATGAACAGGCCCAGCCCCGTCCCTTCTCCCAGCGGCTTGGTGGTGAAGAACGGGCTGAAGATCTGCGGCAGCACGTCGGCGGGGATACCGAGGCCGGAGTCCGATACCCGCACCACGACCCGGTCTCCCTCGGCGCCGGTGCTGACCGCGATGCGGCGCGGGAGGCCCGCCGGGAGGTTGGCCAGCGCCTGCGCCGCGTTGCTCAGCAGGTTCAGCACTACCTGCTGGAGCTGGTGCCGGTCGCCGAGCACCGCCGGGAGGTCGTGCGAGAACGCGGTCTGGATCGTGATGCCCTGCAGCTTCAGTTCGTAGCCCACCAGGAACAGCGTCCGCTCCACCACCTCGGTCATCAGGAGGGGCTCACGGTCCACCGGCCCCTTCCGCGCGAAGGTGAGGAGGTTGCGCACGATGCTGCCGGCGCGCTGCGCCTCCTCCGCGATGACGCGCAGGTGGTCGCGGTCGGGCACGGCGCCCGCCGGCTGCTCGAGGAGGAACTCCGCCAGCCCGGCGATTGAGGTGAGCGGGTTGTTGAGTTCGTGGGCGACGCCGGACACGAGCGTGCCGACGGCGGCCATCTTCTCACTCTGGATGAGTTTGGCCTCGAGCGCCTTCTGCTCGGTGATGTCCTCGACCGTGACGACGGCCGAGCCGGCGCCGGCTTCGGTGGGGATCGGGGCGACGGTCACGCGGAGGATGCGGCCGAGGAGCTCGGAGCGGCGGACGAGCGGCGCGGGCCGGGTGCCCTGCCGGGCCGCGGAGAGCAGGTCGGCGAGGCTGTGGTGCTCACCGAAGAGCGCCCGGCAGAGGTGCTGTCCGATCACTGCGGGCAACTGCGCGCCGACCAGATCGGCGAAACCCGCGTTGGCGCGCAGGATTTGCCCGCCGTCGTCCGCGATGGCGATGCCCTCGGAGAGCGCGTCGAAGGTCGCTTCCCACTGCCGCTTGCCGCGCTGCACCAGCTCGAAGAAGTGCGCGTCCTCGCGCCCGGCCGTGTCGGGCCCGGGGTCGCCGGCCGGAGGAGCGAGGGGGTCGCGGGGGGAGGTCACCGCCGCTACGGCCGGGGCTGAGCCGTCGCCCGTGCCAGCACGCGGGACCGCTCCGCCTCGAGCGTGCGCAGCGTCGCCTCCCAGGCGTCCGAGGAGCGCTCGGCGTAGTAGAGCGTGAAGGGCTGCAGGATCTCGATGTCGGACTGGAAGAGGTAGATGGCGACCGCCTGTTCCCTCTGGCGCAACCGACCTTCGCTCCAGCGCGGCGTGACGGGCACGACGCCGATTGGCCGGAAGAAGGTGTTCTGGCTCGAGATGTACAGCTGGTCCGGCTCGAAGTGCGTTTCGGGCTGGAGTCCGAAGAAGGTCACCACGAACGCAGTAGCGCTGTCCGCGCCCGCCGCACGGGAGGCGGAGGCGATGTCCCCGGCCCGTGAGCGCCGCAGCTCGAGCAGCGACGCATACGTGTCGGGCGCCAGCAGCCGGATGACCCGCTCGTCCAGTGGCAGAGCGCGCACGGCGAGGTTCGGCGTGGTGAGCCTGATGGCGATCTGGTCCTGCCGCAGCGTGCCGAAGCCAGCCGGCGGCAGGCCCCCCCCTTGGGCCATGAGAAGCGGGACGGGGCCGCAGGCGGCGAGCGCCAGCAGGGCGCTAGACGAGAAACGCCAGAACGCTCTCACGGAGTTCCTCCATCCCCTCGCCGCTCTTGGTGCTGGTCAGCAGGCACGCGTCAGCCTCGAGCCCGAGGGCGGTCGTGATCTGCCGCTGGCGCGCGCGCCGCTCCTGGCGCGTCACCTGGTCGGCCTTCGTGAGGACGGCGAGCACCGGCAGGCCGCGCGCGGCCAGCATCGTGCCCATCGCCGCGTCGTCCGGAGACGGGTCGCGCCGGAGGTCGAGCAGCCAGAGCACGCCGTGGAGCTGAGCTCGCGTCGAGACGTACCCCTCGACCAGCCGTTGCCACGCGGCGCGTTCGCCCTGGCTCGCGCGGGCCCAGCCGTAGCCCGGCACGTCCACGAGGTAGCACTCCTCGCCCCAGGCGAACACGTTGAGCATCCGGGTCTTCCCCGGGGTGCGGCTGGTCCGGGCCAAGGCGCGCCGGCCCACGAGGCGGTTCAACAGCGTGGACTTGCCGACGTTCGAGCGGCCGACCAGAGCGATCTCGGGCCGGGGCGGTCCGGGGATGGGCCCCTCCGGCCGCACCATCGAGGTGACGTACCCGCTCAGCAAAAGCCCCCTCGGCGAGGGGGCTCCGGAGGCCTGCACCTCACGCCTCTTTCTTCGCCCGCTGCGGCTCGGTGACCAGCAGTGGCGTCTGCCCCTCCAGGATGCACTCCTCGGTGATGACCACCTCGGTGACGTCCTCGCGCCCCGGCAGGTCGTACATGATGTCGGTCATCACTTTTTCCAGGATCGCCCGAAGGCCGCGCGCTCCCGTGCCGCGCTTCAGGGCCTTCTGCGCGACGGCGAGGAGCGCATCCTGCTTGAACGTCAGGCGCACGTCCTCGAGTTCGAAGAGCTTCTTGTACTGCTTCGTGAGCGAGTTCTTCGGCTCGACGAGGATCCGGACCAGCGACTTCTCGTCGAGGGTCTCGAGGCTCACGACCACCGGCAGGCGGCCCACCAGCTCCGGGATGAGCCCGAAGCGCAGTAGGTCGTCCGGCTCCGCCTCGGCGTACGGATTGTGCTTGGTCAGCTCGGGCACCCCCCGCTCCACCTCGTCTCGCGTGAAGCCGATGCGCCGCCGCCCCGTGCGGCTCTCGATGATCTTCTCGAGGCCGTCGAAGGCGCCGCCGCAGAGGAAGAGGATGTTCTTGGTGTTGACCTGGATGTACTCCTGCTGCGGGTGCTTGCGGCCGCCCTGCGGCGGCACCGAGGCCACCGTGCCCTCGAGGATCTTGAGCAGCGCCTGCTGCACCCCTTCCCCCGAGACGTCGCGCGTGATGCTCGGGTTCTCGCTCTTGCGCGCGATCTTGTCGAGTTCGTCGATGTAGACGATGCCGCGCTCGCACTCGCCGACGTTGAACTCGGCCGCCTGCAACAGCCGGACGAGGATGTTCTCCACGTCCTCGCCCACATAGCCGGCCTCCGTCAGCGTGGTGGCGTCGGCGATGGTGAACGGCACGTCCAGCAGCCGGGCCAGCGTCTGCGCGAGCAGCGTCTTGCCGACGCCGGTGGGCCCGATGAGCAGGATGTTGGCTTTCTCTAGCTCGACGTCGCTGTCCTTCGCCGTCTGCGAGTTGATGCGCTTGTAGTGGTTGTAGACGGCGACGGCGAGCGTCTTCTTCGCCTGCTCCTGCCCGATCACGTACTGGTCGAGGATCGCCTTGATCTCGGCCGGCGTGGGGACCTGGGTGATGGCGTCCTGGACCTCGCGCTCCTCGTCCTCGGCGAGGATCTCGTTGCAGAGCGCGATGCACTCGTTGCAGATGTAGACCGACGGCCCGGAGATGAACTTCCGGACGGCGTCCTTCGACTTGCCGCAGAAGGAGCAGCGCAGGTGTCGGTCGTTAGACATGGCTCAAGCCCAATATCCGCCGATGCTTAGGCCACGTCAAGCGCCCGCGGCCGCGGTGTCCGCGGCGGCCGCGGCGGCGTCCATCTCCGTGCGACGCACGATCACGTTGTCGATCAGCCCGTAGGCCTTGGCCTCCTCGGCCGACATGAACCGGTCGCGGTCCATGTCCTTCTCGATCTGATCAAGGGGCTGGCCGGTGTGCAGGGCGTACAGCTCGTTCAGCTTGCCGCGCAGGTAGAGGATCTCGCGTGCCTGGATCTCGATGTCCGAAGCGGTCCCCTGGGTGCCGCCGGAGGGCTGGTGCATCATGATCCGCGCGTGCGGCAGGGCGCTGCGCTTCCCCTTCCGGCCCGCCGCGAGGAGGAACGAGCCCATCGAGGCCGCCATCCCCATGCAGATCGTGTTCACCGGCGCCTTCAGGAACTGCATCGTGTCGTAGATCGCCATGCCAGCCGACACCAGGCCTCCCGGTGAGTTGAGGTAGACGTAGATGTCCTTCTCGGGGTTGTCGGCCTCGAGGAACAGCAGTTGGGCGATGATGATGTTGGACACGTCGTCGTTGATCGGCACGCCCAGGAAGACGATGCGGTCCATCAGCAGGCGCGAGAAGATGTCGTAGGTGCGCTCGCCTCGGCTGGAGCGTTCGATGATGTACGGCGGATAGAGCGTCGACATGGGCATCAGGGGGTGGGTGGTCCGGCCCGGCTCAGCGGGCGGCATGCGCGTCCTCGATCTCGCTCAGCGCGAGCAGGTGCGCGAAGACCTTCTCTTCGGTGATGGACCGCTCCAGCTCGCGGAGCCGTCCCGCCTTCTGCAGCGCCGCGTAGGCGGCGCCGGGCGCCTCGGCGCTGCGCTGCGCGAACTCGGCGACGCGCGCGTCGAGCTCCTGCTCGGTGCACGCGAGCTTGGCCTGCCCGGCGACGGAGTCGAGGATGAGGTCGCGCCGCACGCCCGTCTCGATCACCGTCGCCATCTCGTTCGCGAACCGCTGGAACTGGTCGTCCGGGATGCCGTACGCCTTGGCGTAGGCCCCCAGGGCCCGGTCGCGGAGCGAGGGCGGCACGGAGACGTTGTTCGCGGCCGCCAGCTGCTCTATGAGCTGGGAGCGCACGTCGGCGTCGGCTTCCCGCTCGGCCGCCGCGTCGAGGTCCCGGCGGACCGCCTGGCGCAGGTCGTCGACCGTCTCGAAACTCCCGGCCTCGCGGGCGAAGTCGTCGGTGAGATCGGGAAGCGCCTGCCGCTTCACCTCGTGCAGCGTCACCCGCACCCGCCGGGACTGGCCGCGCCGTGTCTCGTCCGGGAAGTCGTCCGGGAAGCGGATCGCGCCCTCCCACGTGCCGCCGCCGTCGAGAGCCATCAGCTGCGTCTCGAGATCGGCCAGCGCACGGCCCTGCCCCAGCACGAAGCGCACGGGCTCCGAGGCCTCGGCGGGCGGGTCGTCCAGGTTCTGAACGGTGGCCTCGACGAGGTCGCCGGACTTCGCGCGCTCCGTCACCGGCACCCAGGGGGCTTTCTGCTCGCGCAGGGCGAGGAGCTGCGCCTCCACCTGCTCGTCGCTCACCCGGTGGCGGTGCCGGCTCAGGCGGAACCCGCCGAGCCGCGCCAGCGCGAGCTCCGGTTTCACGTCCACCAGGAGCTCGAAGGTGAGCGGAGTGCCGTCCTCGAAATGGAGGTTGCGGACCTGAGGGTCGCCGATCGGTTGCAGCGTCTCCAGGCCGCGGGCCTTCTCCCACGTCTGGCGGATCAGGTCCTCGAGGGCGCCCTGGCGGATGGCGTCGGCGAACCGGCGGCGCACGAGGTCGCGCGGCACCTTCCCCTTGCGGAAGCCCGGGAGGCGCGCGTGGTTCGCGAACTCGCTGGTCGCGTCATCTTCGGCGCGGCGCACGCGCTCGGCCGGCACGGTGACGGCGAAGGTACGGCTGGCCGCGTCCCGCGCGGCGACGGTGATCTCGATGTCAGGCAAGGTCATAGTGCGAAAGGGGGGATTCGAACCCCCACGGGTCGCCCCACGGGCTCCTAAGGCCCGCGCGTCTGCCAGTTCCGCCACTCTCGCGCAGCCGATAAAGGTAACCTCCGGGCCTCCGGGCCACGAGCGCGGGAGCCCCATCCGCGCGGCGGAGCCCGGCGGTGGGGCACCGCCGGTCGCGGCGTTCCCGGAGACGACGAGCGCCCGCGGTGGCGGGCGCTCATCTCGCCTCCGCCGGTCAGCCGGCGGTCACGACCGCGCGCGGATCCTGACGATGCGCGTTTGGCCAAGCCGCAGGTTGAGCACCCGCAGCTGCACGACCTCGCTGGCCCGGACGCCGCGCAGCGCCCGTTGGAACTCCTCGCGGGTGCGGACCCGCACGTCGTTGACCGCGAGCACGATCTCCGGGCCGCCTCCCTCCGGGGGGAAGAGCTTGCCCCACGAGGGGCCGCCCTCCTCCACCCGGGAGATGACGATGCCGCGCTGCTCCTCGCTGAGCCGCGCCTGCCGCAGGAAATCGGGCGACGGCACTTCCACGGCGATGCCCAGCTTGCCGCTCGTCTCGGCCGGCTCCGCGCCCGCGGAGTCGCTGCGCGCGGCGACCTGCTCGCCATCCGTCGGCACCGCGACCAGCCGAACGTCGTACGTGTGCCGCTCGGCGCCGCGCCGCACCACGGTCACGCGCACCGTCTCGCCCGGCCGGCGGAAGCCCACCATCTGCTGCAACTGGGCCACGTGGTCGATCGTTGAGTCGTTGAGCGCGACGATCACGTCGCCCGGCTGGATCCCGGCGGCGCGCGCGGGGGAGTTCTTGCCGTTGTAGTCGTTCACCACGACACCGCGGATCTCGCGGAGGCCCACGTAGTCGGCGTCCTCGGGGGTGATCTCCCGGATGCCGACGCCGAGGATGGCGCGCTCGACCCGGCCCGTGGCGATCAGGTCGTCCATCACGCGCCGCGCGAGGTTGATCGGGATTGCGAAGCCGTAGCCGGAGTAGAGCCCCGTCTGGGAGGCGATCGCCGAGTTGATGCCCACCACCTCGCCGCGGACGTTGACCAGGGGCCCGCCGGAGTTGCCGGGGTTGATGGCGGCGTCCGTCTGGATGAAGTCCTGGATCGAGTACTGCTGCTGCGGTTGGTCTGGGTCCACCAGGCCGGGCAGGTTGCGGCCCTTGGCGCTGATGATGCCCGCCGTCACCGTGAACTGGAAGCCGAGCGGGTTGCCGACCGCGAGCGCCCACTCGCCGACGCGCGTCGCGTCGGAGTTCCCGAGAACCGCGGTAGGCAGGTTGCGGGCGTCGATCTTGATCACGGCCACGTCGGTCGCCGGGTCGCGCCCCACGACGCGCGCGTCGAACTCGCGGTTGTCGAGCAGCTTCACCCGCACGCGGTCGGCGCCCGCGACCACGTGGTTGTTGGTGAGGATGTAGCCGTCGGCCGAGACGATGAACCCCGAGCCGGAGCCTTCCTGGATTCGGGGCTGCTGCTGGAACTGGCGATAGAGGTCCTGGAACTCGGGCGGGACGTTGGGCATCCGCGCCTGCGCCCGAGCGCGCCGCTCGGACCGGATGAAGACCACGGCGGGCTTCACCGCCTCGGCCACGTCCACGAAACTGGGCAGCGTCGTGCCGTCGACGGCGCGAGCGGCCGGCTGCGCCGCCACGGGAGGCCGGGAAGGCCGGGCCTGCGTGGCGTTGCCCGGGCGCGGCAGGTCCAGGGCCGATGCGAACGCGATGCCCAGACCGAATGCGACCGTGATGATCGCCGACAGTCTCACCAAATCACGCCCTCGGGACGACATAGGCTGCTGACCTCGCGAAAGGGTGCTTGACAACGGCAGTGATACCCGGCCCGGGGCCGGTGGTTCGCACTAGGGCTTCTTCTCCTGGTCGTCCACGATCTCGTAGTCGGCCTCGACCACGTCCTCCGGCTTCTTCGCCTCGGGGCCCGCGGCCCCGGCCGAGGGCTCCGGGGCAGCGCCCGCGGACGGCTGGGCCTGCTGGTAGAGCGAGCGTCCGGCCTCGCTGTAGGCCGTCTGCAGTGCCTCGGAGGTCTTCCGGATCTCCTCCGGGTCGCCGGCGCGGAGCGCCTTCTTCGCGGCGTCCACGGCCTCCTCGAGCCGCTGCTTCATCGAAGGCTCGAGCCGGTCCGACCACTCCTTGGCGTTCTTCTCGACGTCGTAGACCATCGCGTCGAGGCGGTTCCGCGTCTCGATCTCCTCGCGGCGGCGCTTGTCCTCGGACGCGTGCGACTCCGAGTCCTTCACCATCCGCTCGATCTCCTTGTCCGACAAGCCGGACGAGGCCTCGATGCGGATCTTCTGCTCCTTGCCCGTCGCCTTGTCTTTCGCGGAGACGTGCAGGATGCCGTTCGCGTCGATGTCGAACGTCACCTCGACCTGCGGCATGCCGCGCGGTGCCGGCGGGATGCCCGTCAACTGGAACTTGCCGATGGTGCGGTTGTCCCGCGCCATGTCCCGCTCGCCCTGCAGCACGTGGATCTCGACCGTGGTCTGGTTGTCGTCCGCCGTCGAAAAGATCTCCGAGCGCTTGGTCGGGATCGTGGTGTTCCGCTGGATGAGCACGGTGGTCACGCCGCCCAGCGTCTCGATGCCGAGCGACAGCGGCGTCACGTCGAGGAGGAGGATGTCCTTCACCTCGCCCGCGAGCACGCCGCCCTGGATCGCCGCGCCGATCGCCACCACCTCGTCCGGGTTCACGCCCCGGTGCGGGTCGCGGCCGAAGAAGGTCTTGATGATATCCTGGACCTTCGGCATCCGCGTCTGCCCGCCGACCATGATCACTTCGTCGATCTCCGACGGCTTGAGCCCGGCATCGGCCAGGGCCCGCTCCATCGGCGGGATGGTGCGCTCGACGAGGTCGCCCACCAACTGCTCGAGCTTGGCCCGCGTCAGCGTCAGGTTCAGGTGCTTCGGGCCCGACTGGTCGGCCGTGATGAACGGCAGGTTGAGCTCCGTCTGCAGCACCGTCGAGAGCTCGCACTTGGCCTTCTCCGCCGCCTCCTTCAGGCGCTGGAGGGCCATCGGATCCTTCGAGAGGTCGATGCCCTGGTCGCGCTTGAACTCGCCCACCAGCCAGTCGATGACGCGCTGGTCGAAGTCGTCGCCGCCCAGGTGCGTGTCGCCGTTCGTGCTCTTCACCTCGAACACGCCCTCGGCGAGCTCCAGGACCGAGATGTCGTACGTGCCGCCGCCCAGATCGTATACCGCGACCTTGTGCTCCTTCTTCTTGTCCATCCCGTAGGCGAGCGCGGAGGCCGTTGGCTCGTTGATGATCCGGACCACATCGAGGCCCGCGATCTTCCCCGCGTCCTTGGTCGCCTGGCGCTGCGAGTCGTTGAAATACGCCGGGACGGTGATGACCGCCTTCTCGACCTTGTGGCCGAGGTAGTCCTCCGCGGTCTGCTTCATCTTCTGCAGGATCATCGCCGAGATCTCGGGCGGGCTGTACCGCTTGCCGGTGATCTCGACCGACACCATGTCGCCGCTGCCGCCCAGCACCTTGTAGGGGACCTTCTTGGTCTCCTCGGTCACCTCGGCCATCCGCCGGCCCATGAACCGCTTGATCGAGAAGACGGTGTTCATCGGATTGGTCACGGCCTGGCGCTTCGCCACCTGCCCGACCAGCCGCTCGCCGTCCTTCGTGAACGCCACCACGGACGGAGTCGTGCGTCCGCCCTCGGCGTTCGGGATGACCACGGGATCCCCGCCTTCCATGACCGCGACGACCGAGTTCGTGGTGCCCAGGTCGATGCCGATGATCTTCTCCGCCATTGTCGAGTGCTCCGAGCGCAGATGGTTGGGATGCTCAGCTTCAGCCATTGGTCGCAGGGCAAGGCCTATGCCATCCAGACGCTGCCATTTACTGCCAAAACGGCACGAAGCTATGGTCTTGCGGCGCTTCAGCCTGCGGACCTAGGTTCGGCGCGTGATTCCGTATCGGGACGGAGGGCGGCACGGCGTTCTGGGCACACAATTCGGAGGGTTCATCGTGGGCGCGGTGACGATCAGGCTGTTCGCGCGTTCCGAGTGCGTCGCCGCGCGGCGGGTGCGCACGTGGGCATCCCAGCGGCTCGGATGGCACGGGTGAGCGCGCGCTTCCTCGGTGCCGAGCTGGCGGCGTGGCGGCCGGAGCAGGGGCCGCGGCGCATCGCCGATTTCGTGGACCACACGCTCCTGAAGGCGGAGGCGGCGCGCACCGACATCCTGAAGCTGTGCGAGGAGGCGAGACGGCACCGGTTCGCGGCGGTGTGCGTGAACCCGTACTGGGTGCCGCTGTGCGGCGAGGAGCTGATGGACAGCGGTGTGGCGGTGGCCACGGTCTGCGGCTTCCCGCTCGGCGCCACTTGTTTCAAGGCGAAGGCGTTCGAGGCGGCGGAGGTGGTCCGCCACGGCGCCGTCGAGGTGGACATGGTCGCCGCGCTCGGCCGGATGAAGGGTGGGGAGTGGGGCTACGTCACCGACGACATCCGTGCCGTCGTCGAGGCGGTGGCGGGCACGCTCGTGAAGGTGATCATCGAGAGCGCCGCGCTCACGCCCGAGGAGATCGTGCGTGCCTGCGAGGCGGCGCAGGCGGCCGGGGCGCAGTTCGTGAAGACGTCCACGGGTTTCCATCCCTCGGGTGGCGCGAGCGTCGAGGCGGTGCGGCTGATGCGGCGGACGGTGGGCGACGAGCTCGGGGTGAAGGCGTCGGGGGGCATTCGGGATTGCGGCTCCGCGCTCAGGATGCTCGCCGCCGGCGCGAGCCGCATCGGTACGTCGAGCGGCGTGGCGTTGGCCGAGTGTCTCGGGCCCGACCCGCTCCCGCTGGGCGAGCTGCTGGCCGACCCGGCGCGGCACGCGGCGTCCTGTCGCACCGCGCCGTGCGGCTGAGTCCGGCGTTCTCCGGCTGAAGGGAACGAAGGCGCGGGCGGTCCGCTAGGACGCGCGCGCCCTCCGGGCGGGTTTCGGCGCCAGCGCCGGCACCCGGACGATGACCTCGCGCCCCAGCAGGTCCGCCAGCAGGTCGGTCTTCCTTCTGGCCCCCCACAACTCGAGCTTGAGGTCCGTGGTGACGAGCCGCGGCGTGATGTCCACGAGCAGCCGGCCGGGCAGCATGCGGAGCCGCACCGACTCGACGGCGGCGACGTGCCCGCGATCCAGGCCGCAGGCGAGGCGGAGAATGGCCGAGAGCCTGCGGACCTGCGCTTTCTCGGCGGGATCGAGCCGGGCAAACTCCGGGTGCTTCTTGCTGGGCGGGGCCCTGCGGTGGTACCGGCAGATGAGCCCGACCACGAGGCGCAGGCGCGGCGTGAGGGGCAGAGACTCCGCGTGGGTGATGAGGTGCAGGCTGTGCTTGTGGTGTCCGCGATAGGACACCAGCTGCCCGACGTCGTGCAGGAGCGCCGCGGCCTCGAGCAGCTCCCAGTCCTCGGGCACGCAGGCGAGGTGCTTGCCGAGGACCTCGAACAGGCGGCGTGAGAGGCGGAGGGCCTGCTCGGCGTGACGGCGGTCGCCGCGGCAGCGGTCGGCGAAGCGCCGCAGCGCCTTGGCGCGCGAGGGCGCCGGTTCAGCGCCGGCCTGCGGCCGCGCCAGGTGCAGCAGGAGTCCCTCGCGGAGACCGAAGGCCGAGACGGTGACCTGGGGCTCGGCGAAGTGCTCCATCACCTCGGCGGCGACGGCGAGGCCCGCCGGGAGGATATCGGCCCGCTCGGGGTTCAGCCCCTCCACGGCGCGGCGCTCCTCGACGGTCATGCCGCTCAGCCACTCGAGGACGCGCTGGATCTCGCCGAGGGTCACGGTGGAACCGTGGACGGCGGGCGGCACCTCGCCGTGCTCGCGCGCCGCGAGGATGCAGGCCGCGTTGGTGAAGGTGCCGCCCGAGCCGAACAGGCGCGCGCCGGTCCACTCGCGCGCCGGGACGGTGCTGCGGAGCCGGTGGCGGACGGCGTTGCGGAGGCGGCGGATTCCCGCCTCGGGACTGCCGGTGCCGCTCAGGTACTGCTCGGTCATCCGCACCGCGCCGAAGGGGAGCGAGACCGCTTGGTCCACGAGCCCGGCGGCGGCGAGCACGAGCTCGAGGCTGCCCCCGCCGATGTCCATCACCACGGCGCGGCCGCGGACGACGGCGAAGTGCTCGCGGACCGAGAGGAAGGCGAGGCGCGCCTCGGTCTCGCCGTCGATCACCTCGAGCGGGACGCCATGCTCGCGCTTGACCCGCTCGGCGAACTCCGCGCCGTTGGCGGCGTCGCGCACCGCGGAGGTCGCGACGAGGGCGACCTTGGAGACGCCGCGCCCCTCGGCCAGCTGCAGCATCCGGCCGATGGCCTCGAGGGCGCGGTCGATCGCCTCCGGGGCGAGCATGCCGGTGATCGAGAGGCCGCGCGCGAGCCGGGGCTGGTCCTTGAGGTCGTCGATGACGGTGAGGTGGCCGTCGTCGCCCCGCTCCGCGATGAGGCAGCGGATGGAGTTCGAGCCGACGTCGATCGCGGCGAATCGGTCAGTCGCCGGCATCGGGCGGCGGCGGGTTGAGGAGGCCGGGGTCGAGGAAGTCCGCCACGCCGCGACGCAAGTCCGCCTGCACCTCCTCCACACTGCGCGACGCGTCGATGGTCACGAAGCCGTAGGCCTCGGCCATCCGGTCGAACTCCTGGAGGATGAGCGTCTGGTAGGCGCGGAACGACGAGTACAGGTCGGGGGCGAGACCGACGTCGCGGCCGGACTCCCAGTAGTCCAGCTCGCCGCCGCGGCGCAGGGTGCGCCGGATGAGGTCTTCGGGGTCGAGGCGGAGGAAGAAGACCTTGGTGGGGACGAGCGCGAAGCCGTAGAGCTTGGCCAGCCAGTCGCGGTTCAGCCCCCGGGCGGCGCCGCGCGCCATGGTGGTGAAGACGTAGCGGTCGGCGAGCACGACGAAGCCGGAGCGCATCCCGGGGATGATCTCGTGCTCGATGCGGTCGGCGAGGTCCGTGGCGTAGAAGAGCGCCATCGTGTTCCGGTCGAAGGAGTGCCCTTCCTTCGCCGACATGATGCCGCGGCGCGTGAGCGCGGAGCGGACGAGCCCCGTGGAGAGCACGGCGAGGCCGTGGCCCTCGAGCCAGCCCTGGAGCAGCTCCATGTGGGTCGAACGGCCGACGCCGTCGGCGCCCTCGATGACGATCAGGGGCCCCGAGAGTTCCTTCACCTCGAGCTTGGCGAGGCCGGCGCCGTAGAAGCGGGTGTCCATGGCTACACTCCCGCCGGCCGCGGCCGGAGACTGGAGGCCCGCCGCAGGCCCTTGAGGAGCGGTTTGACGAGCTTCCGGACCTCTCGCTGCTGTTCCACGATGGACCGGGCGCCGTCGATGACGGTGAGGCCGAACTCGGCCGCGATCTGGTCGTATTCGGCGAGGACCTGGGTCTGGAAGAGCCGGAAGCTGGTGATGAGATCGGGCGAAAGGCCGAGGTCCATCCCGGCCTCGTGGTACTTGAGGGCGATGCGCCCGCCGGTGATGCGCGCCACCGCGGTGTCGATGTCCACCCGGAAGTAGAGGGCGAGGTCGGGGCGCGTCGCGAACTCGTAGAGGTTCCGCAGCCACGCCCGGTCGTTGCCGCGCGCCACGTCGCGGGCGAAGGCGGTGTAGGCCCAGCGGTCGGCGAGCACGAGGAAGCCCGTGCGCAGCGGCGGCAGGATGGACCGCTCGTGCCGGTCGGCGAAGTCGGTGGCGTGGATGAGTGAGAAAGTGGTCGGCGAGAAGAGGTTCTTCTTCTTGCCGCGCCGGGTGGTGTCCTTCACGAGCGGGCTGGAGTTCCACTCGGTGAAGGAGGCGTCGTAACCCTCGGAGACCAGGTACGTCTCGAGGAGCGACAGCTGGGTGGACTTTCCCGAGCCGTCGATCCCCTCGACCACGATCAGGCGGCCGGGGTATTCGTGGGGCTCATACAACGGGGCCATCGGGACCTCACGGGGCCGGCTCCTGTGGGGGCCGCCCGTCCTCGGCGTGGTGCTTGATGGTCTTGCCTTCGACCAGGAATACTACGCCTTCCGCGACGTTCGTGGCTAGGTCGGCCACCCGCTCGAGGTTCCGGCTCACCAGCAGCAGCTCCATCCCGGCGCCGATGAGGCGCGGGTCCTCCATCATCCGCGTCAGCAGTATCCGGTAGACCGAGTCGTTGAGGGAGTCCACGGCGTCGTCGCGGCGGCAGACCTCGCGGGCGAGAGGGGCGTCCCCCCGGACGAACGCCGACAGCGCGTCGGCCAGCATCTGCCGCGCCAGCCGCGCCATCTCCACGATCTCCGGCTCCGGCACGATGTGGGGGTACTCCATCAGTCGCTGCGCCGACTGGGCGATGTTGACCGCGTGGTCGCCCACCCGCTCGAGATCGTTGACGATCTGGATTGCCGAGAAAATCAGTCGCAAATCACTCGCCATCGGCTGGTGCAGCGCGATGAGCTGGAACCCCTGCTCCTCGATGCCGCTCTCCAAGGCATCGATCGCACGGTCGCCGTGGATGACCGCCTGGGCTCGGGTTGCGTCTCGCCGCAGCAGGGCGTCCACCGCGTGGCCCACGGCGTCCTCGGCCTCGCTGGAGACCGCCAGGAGGCGCTGCTTGAGCTGGGACAGCTCCTCGTGGAAGTGGCGTTGGGAATCGGTCATCCGAATCTCCCGGTGATGTAAGCCTCGGTGCGCGGGTCGCGCGGGCTGGTGAATATCTGCTGCGTGCGGCCGAACTCCACCAGTTGGCCGAGATAGAAGAACCCCGTGTGGTCTGACACTCGGGCGGCCTGCTGCATGTTGTGCGTCACGATCACGATAGTGTAGTCGCGCTTGAGGGTGACGATGAGCTCCTCGATGCGCTGGGTGGCGATGGGGTCGAGTGCCGAGCAGGGCTCGTCCATCAGCAGGATCTCGGGCTCGTTGGCGAGCGCGCGGGCGATGCAGAGCCGCTGCTGCTGGCCGCCGGAGAGGGACGTCCCCGGGGTATCCAGCCGGTCCTTCACCTCGTCCCAGAGCGCGGCGTGGCGCAGTGCGCCCTCGACGATGGCCGGCAGGTCCTCCTCCGCGGCGGTCCCGCTGACGCGCGGCCCGTAGGCCACGTTGTCGAAGACGCTCTTCGGGAACGGGCTGGGCTTCTGGAAGACCATCCCGACGCGGCGGCGCAGCATGACGGGATCCACGCCCGGCGCGAAGATCGAGGTGCCATGGAGCGCGATGTCGCCGAAGCGCCGCGTGTCCGGCAAGAGTTCCTGGAGCCGGTTCACGGACCGCAGGAACGTGGACTTGCCGCACCCTGAGGGGCCGATGAGGGCGGTGACGGCCTTCGGCGCGACGTCGAGGGTGATGTCGAAGAGCGCCTGGTTCTTCCCGTACCAGAACGAGAACCGATCGGCCCGGAGCGCTGTCGCACGCCCCGGGGGCGCGGGGGCGGTGCCCGGTGCGGAGGCGCTCATCCGAACCGGCCCGTGACATAGGCTTCGGTCTGGGGCTGCACCGGGGCGGTGAAGACCTGCGCCGTCAGCCCTGTCTCGATGAGCGCGCCGAGGTAGAAGAACGCCGTCACGTCCGAGACGCGAGCGGCCTGCTGCAGGTTGTGCGTCACGATCACGACCGTGAACTCCCGCTTCAGCTCGTGCACCAGTTCCTCGATCCGCGCCGAGCCCAGGGGGTCGAGGGAGGCGGTGGGTTCGTCGAGCAGGATGACCTCGGGCTCCGGGGCGATGGTGCGCGCCACGCAGAGCCGTTGCTGCTGGCCGCCGGAGAGCGCCAGCGGCGAGTCGCCGAGCCGGTCCTTCACCTCGTCCCAGAGCGCCGCGCGTCGCAGTGCCTGCTCGACGATGCCGTCGCGCTCGCTCCGGGAGATCGGCGGTCCGACCTTGAGCCCCGCCGCCACGTTCTCCGCGATGGACATCGTCGGGAAGGGCGTCGGCTTCTGGAAGACCATCCCCACCGTGCGGCGCACGGCGATCGGGCTGACGTCGGGCGCGTAGATGTCGTGGCCATCGAGGAGGACGCGCCCCTCGACCCGCGCCCCCGGCACCAGCTCGTGCATCCGGTTGAGACATCGCAGCATCGTGGACTTCCCGCACCCCGACGGGCCGATGAGGGCGGTGACCCTGTTCGCCTCGAAGGCCAGGCTCACGTCGCGGATGCCGGCGGTGGGGCCGTACCAGGCGGTGAGCCCGTCCGTGGCCAGCCGCGCCTCGGCGTGCGCGGCCGGTGCGGCGGCCGACCGGGCGGCCCGCGCCACGTCAGGCCTGACGCTGATGGCCACGGGTCGCCAGCCGGGCTCCAAGCCCGAGGACGAGGACGAGGAGGATGAGCACCAGCGCGCCGGCCCACGCCTGGCGGTTCCACTCGTCGTAGGGGCCGATGGCGTAGGAGTAGACCTGGAGCGGGAGCGCCGCCATCGGCTCCAGGATGCGGAGCGAGAAGAACTGGTTCCCGAGCGCCGTGAAGAGGAGGGGCGCCGTTTCGCCGGCCACGCGCGACATCGCCACGAGGCAGCCCGTCACGATGCCGGTGCCAGCCGTGCGGGTCACGATCTGGAGGGAGGTGCGCCAGCGCGGATAACCCAGGGCGAGCGCGGCCTCCCGTAGCGAGTTGGGCACCAAGCGCACCATCTCCTCGGTGGTGCGCGCCACGATCGGCACGAGGATCACCGCCAGGGCGAATCCTCCCGCGAGGGCCGAGAACCGCCCCATCGGCTTGACCAGCCACGTCCAGGCGAAGATGCCGAGCACGATGGACGGCGTGCCGTTGAAGACGTCGGCCACGAACCGGACCAGTGTGCCGAGCGCCCCGCCGCCGAATTCCGCCAGGAAGATCCCGATCCCGATGCCGATCGGGATGCCGATCAGGCACGCCAACCCCACCATCATCAGCGTCCCGGCGATGGCGTGGGCGAAGCCCCCGCCCGTCTCGCCGAGGGGCACGCTCGACCGGGTGAAGAAGTTCCAGTCGAGTGAGCCCGCGCCCTTCATGACGAGCATGACGAGGATCGCGGCCAGAGGCAGGATCGCCAGCAGCGCGGCGCTGTAGGTCGCGCCGGTCATCGCGGCGCCGATCACTCGGCGGGTGAGGCGCGTCGCCATCAGATCGCGGCGCTCCCGGCCGCCGAGCCGCGCGCGACCCGCCAGATCAACAGCCGCGCGATGACGTTTACGGCGACGGTCACGACGAAGAGGACGAGCCCGGCGTAGAAGAGCGCCGAGAGGTGGAGCGCCGAGACCGCCTCGGCGAACTCGTTCGCGATGGCGGCCGCGATCGTGTAGCCCGGCTCGACGAGCGAAGCGGAGATCTCGTGGCGGTTCCCGATGACCATCGTCACGGCCATCGTCTCGCCGAGGGCGCGGCCGAGGCCGAGGATGACCGCCCCGATGATGCCGGTGCGGCCGTAGGGGAGCACGACCGTCCAGACCGCCTCCCACCGGGTGGCGCCGAGGGCGAGCGCGGCCTCCCGTTGCGCCGCGGGCACGGCGAGCAGCACCTCGCGCGAGACGGCGGCGATGTACGGGAGGACCATGATGGCCAGGATGATGCCGCCGGCCAGCACCGAGGGTCCGTAGAAGGTGCCTCGGAAGATGGGAAGCCATACGAGGGCGGGCCGGACCACGGGCCAGAGCGTGTCGCGGAGGAGCGGGAGCAGGACGAAGATGCCCCAGAGGCCGTAGATGACGCTCGGGATCGCGGCGAGCAACTCGACGAGGGTCGCGACGGGCCGGCGCAGCCAGCGGGGCGCGAACTCGGTGAGGAAGATGGCCACGCCGAGCGCCAGCGGCACCGCGATCGCCATCGCCACGAGCGACGAGTACAGCGTCCCGAAGATGAGCGGCAGGGCGCCGAACCGCCCGGCCACCGGGTCCCAGACGCTGGTGGCGAAGAACCCGAAGCCGAAGCGGCGGATGGCGGGCCACGCGTTCGTGACCAGCTCCGCCGCCAGAGTGAGGAGCAGGAGCGGCAGCAGGAGGGCCAGCCCGGTGAGGACCGCCCGGTACACGACGTCGCCGCGGCTCACGGTGCGGAGGGCCTTCCAACGACCCTCTCCGGTCACCCTCACCGGCGCGTGCCGCCGGGTGCGTAGGCGGCGGGGAGCACGGGCCGGCCGGCCACCGTGACGGACTTGAGGCGCGTCTCGATGAGTTGGACCACCCGCGCGGGTAGCGGGGCGTAGCCGAGGGCGGTCGCGAAGCGCTGCGCGTCGTGTGTCGCCCACCAGAGGAACTCCAGCAGCGCACGGGTGCGGGCCAGGTCGGTCCCCTGCTTCGGGAGCAGTATCCAGGTGAACGACGCGATGGGGTAGGCCTCGGCGCCCTCCGTGTCGGTGATCGAGATGCGGAAGTCGGTGTCGGCGGCGAGGTCGGCGACTGCCGCGGCCGCCGCCGCGGTCGTGGACTGCAGCGTGGCGTTGACGAACTGCCCGGCGCGGTTGCGGACCAGGCCGTAGGGGATGCGGTTCTGCAGGGCGTAGACCAGCTCGACGTAGCCGACGGCGCCCGGCGTGCGCCGGACCGTCGTGGCGACGCCCTCGTTGCCGCGGCCGCCGAGGCCGACCGGCCAGTTGACGGCGGTCCCGCGGCCCACGCGGCGCAGCCAGTCTCCGCTCACCTTCGCGAGGTAGTCGGTGAAGATGAACGTGGTGCCCGACCCGTCGGAGCGGTGCACGACGACGACGTCGGTGTTGGGGAGCTGCACGCCCGGATTGGCCGCGGCGATGCGGCTGTCGTTCCACTTGGTGATCTGACCGAGGAATATCCCCGCCAGGATGTCGGGCGTGAAGCGGAGCTGCTGGGTCAGGCCCGGGAGATTGTAGACCGGCGCCACCGCGCCCAGCACCGTCGGGATGTGCAGCACGTTCCCGCCGATGGCGGTGATCTGCGAGTCGGTCATCGGGCCGTCGGTGGCGCCGAAGTCCACCGTGCGGTCGATGAACTGGCGGATGCCGCCGCCCGAGCCGATGGACTGGTAGTTGATCTCGATGTTGGGCCGGGTCTTGGTGTACTCCAGCACCCACTTCGAGTAGATGGGGTACGGGAACGTCGCTCCCGCGCCCGTGATCCGTATCTCGCTCTGCGCCGCGAGCGGCGCCGCGGCGAACGCGGCGGCGGCGGCCAGCAGCCCGAGGCTCGATGTCATGCGCATATCGCTTCTCCTGACGCGCGGTCCCGAGCCGGTGACCCGGGCGCCCTAGAAGTTGGTCTGCCAGGACAGCCGGACGGCCGTGATCCGCTTCGAATCGCCGGCCGCGTTCTTGTAGGAATAGAGGTCCACACCGGCGCGCAGCACGGTGCTCTGGCTGAAGTACACGTTGAGCACCGGGGTGAGCAGCATCCCCTGGTCGTTGTCCCGGCCGGTGTTCGGGTCGGTCATGTCCAGGCGGATTGCCGGCTCGATCATCTTGACCAGCCGCGTCCCGCTCGGGTCGTCGAACTGCACCCGATAAGCGGCGACCACCTGCAGCGATCGGAACGTCGAGAAGGCGGAGTCCGGCGCGTTGGGGCGGACGTTGCCGAGGTTCCTGCCCGTGCCGAACGCGTACTGACCCAGCGTGAGCGCCTTGCCCGTCGCGAAGTCGCCGATGATGTGCGGGCCCGGGCGAAAGTCGCCCCACTCTGCCTCGAGGCCGACGGCGCTCGTGCGGCGGGAGGAGTCGGGGGCGAAGGCGCTGCTGCCGGCCGTCGTCGTCACCGCCCTGTCACGCGAGAGGAACGCGGCACCGAGGCGCAGGACCGGCCGGTTCTCCGCGTCCCGCAGGACAGTGGCGGTGGCACGGGCGCCGAATGTCTTGGCGTTGTTGACGTCGTTGGCGCTCTCGCCGGCGCCGTTGTAGATGCCGGCCTTGACCTGCACCCGGTTCTCGAGGAACGACACGTCCGCGCTCGCTCCGAGGTCGTGGGAGAGGTAGCCGTTGTCCTCGAGCAGGTTGCTCTGTGCCGCCGGCACCACGCCGGTGGCGAGGCCGCGGAACCGGGCGCCGCGTTCGATCGAGAGCAGGTTGTTGGAGGAGGTGAGCTCGTAGCGGTTGAAGGGCTTCTTCTCCTGGCCGAGAGTGAGGCCGAAGGAGCTGGTCGGCGTCCGGGCCAGGAGCACGCGCAGGTAGGCGTCGCGCATCCGCAGCGCGCCCATCTCGAACGACGGCTGGATGACGAGGTTGATGTTCTCGCCGATCCGCACGTTCGCCTGGATCCGCAGGCGCCGGATGTCGAAGGAGGAGGTGACGACGTTGTGCGGGTTGAACAGGCCGGTCGAGTCGCCCGAGACGGCGCTGAACTGCGACTGGATCCGCCCCTGGATGGTCACGTTGGCCGTCTGGGCCTCGCCGCCACGCGGCATCGCGAGGGAGAGGGCGGCGACCGCGACGGTGACGGCCAGCGCGCGAGACACGAGAGACCGCATGAACGACGCTCCGGGTGCGGGTGACGGGGCCTTCACACGCGGAGCAAGTTCGCCGCCCAAGGTCACGCGGCTCGCGCGGGGCGGTAACGGGTGTGTAACGGCTGATCGAACGGGCGCTCTTGGCCTCGGGAGCGCCACGGGGAGTCGGCGGCGGTTGGGCGCGCGGACGCGCGCCGTCAGCCGGCTGCGATGGGTCCGGTGGCTCCGAGCGGGAGCGTGATGCGGATGGTCGTGCCGGCGCCGAGCCCGCTCTCGGCCTCCACGTGGCCGCCGTGAGCCTCGACGAGGTGCTTCACGATGGCGAGGCCGAGGCCGGTGCCGCCGGCGGTCCGGGAGCGCGCGGCATCCGCGCGATAGAAGCGCTCGAAGATGCGCGGGAGGTGCTCGCCGGGGATCCCCGGGCCGGTGTCGGAGACCTCGATCACGACCTCGCCGTCCAGGCGCCGGGTCCGCACGGCGACCGAGCCGCCGGGGGGCGTGTAGCGCGCGGCGTTCTCGAGCACGTTGCCCAGGATCTGGCGCAACGCCTGCGGATCGGCGTCCACCTCGGCGGCGTCATCCGGGATCTCGATCGCGAACATCCGCTCCCGGCCGCCGCCCGATTGCCCCGCGTCGGTCCACGCCTGCTCGGCCACGGCCCGCAGGCCCACCAGCTCGGGGTGCGGCGTCCAGGCGCCGGATTCGATGCGTGACAGGTCGAGGAGGTCGTCCACCAGGCGCTGCATTCGCGTCGCGTTGGCGAGAATGCTCGTGAGGAATCCGCGGCGCACGTCCGGCGGCGGCTCGTCGCCGAGCAGCGTCTCGGCGTAGCCGCGGACGACGGTGAGCGGCGTCTTCAGCTCGTGGGACACGTTCGCCACGAAGTCGCGACGGACCGCCTCGAGGCGCCGCACCGCGGTGAGGTCGTGGAGGACGAAGACGGCGCCCCCGCCCTGGAGCGGCTGGGCCGAGAGGAGGATCCGGCGCCGGTCGAACTCGACCTCGAGCCCCTGAGTGGTGGTGCCCGCCAGCGCGGCCACGACCGCCTCCTGGGCGGCCCGCTGGCGGAACGTTTCGGGCAGGAGGGGGAGCGGCTCGTCGGGGCGGAACCCGAGCATCCGGCGAGCGGCGGGGTTGCACATCACCACGGCGCCGCGCGCGTCGCACGCCACCACCCCCTCGACCATCGCGGCGACGAGGGCCGCGGTCTCCGAGCGCTCGCGCTCCAGGGCGCCGATCCGCTCGGCAAGGCTCTCCTCCAGGCTGCGGAGCGCACGCGCCAGATCGCCGACCTCGTCCCGGCCACGGGTGTCCACCGCCAGCCGCTCGCCGCGCTCGATGGCCTGGGCGGCGTCGCGCAGGCGCAGCAGCGGGCGCGCGACCGACCGCGCGAAACCCGCCGCCAGCAGGCCGCCCGCCGCGAGGGCGAGCAGGGCGCCGAGCAGCACGGCCGTCTGCGCCTGCCGCACCACGGCGTCCACCTGAGGTACGGGCGCTGAGACGCGGACGGCCCCGCCGGGGATCGGGGCCGCCACCTTGAACTCCCAGCGCCCGGTGGACGCGCTGCGGCGGAAGTCGCGTCCGATCCGTCCGGCGAACGCCGCCCGGAACTCGGGCCGGTCCCGGTGGTCCTCGAGGGCGGCGAGGACGGAGTCGGGGAAATCGGAGTCGGCGAGTACGTGCCCCGTGGTGTCGATGACCGTGAGGCGCCGCCCCGTGGTGCGCGCGATCGAGACCACCGCCGAGTCCAGCCGCGCGCCGCGCTCGGCGGTGACCGCCGCGGCGAGGTAGCGCACCTCGCGCTCCAGCTCGGTCCCGGCCTCGCGCGTGAGGCGCGAGCGGAGCAGGAGGTCGGCGCCCGCCACGAGCACGGCACTGCTCGCCATCACCAGGGCGACGTAGGACAGGAACAGCTTCCGGGTGAGGGTCACCGCCCCCGCTCCTTCCGGTCCTCCGGCTTCAGCCGGTAGCCGAAGCCGCGCACGGTCTCGATGAGGTCGCCGGCGCCGCCGAGTTTCGCCCGCAGCCGCCGCACGTGCATGTCCACGGTCCGGGTCTCGATGTCCGGCTGGGCGTCCCAGACGGTCTCGAGCAGCTGTGGACGGCTCTGCACGCGGCCGCGGCGCTCCAGCAGCGTGAGGAGGAGTTTGTACTCGATCGGCGTGAGTTCGACGTCGTGTCCGTTCACCGTCACCGCGGTGGCGGCGCGATCCACGACGATGCCTCCCGCCTTGAGCAGCGCGCCGGCCGCCGCCGGCGCTCGCAGGCGGCGGAGCACCGCCTTCACCCGGAGCACCAACTCGTCGGGGCTGAACGGCTTGGTGAGATAGTCGTCGGCGCCCTCGGCGAGGCCCTTGATCCGGTCCGTCTCCTCCCGCCGCGCCGTGAGGAGAATGACCCCCACATCACGCGTCGCCTCACCGCGTCGCAGCTCCGCCAGCACCTCGATGCCGCTGCGGCCGGGGAGCATCAGATCGAGGACGACAAGGTCAGGCGGCTCCGCGGCCACCGCGGCGAGCGCGTCCGGTCCGGTGCCCGCGGTTTTCACCTGGTAGCCGGCTCGGGCGAGATGATAGGCCACCAGCGCGGTGATGTCGGGCTCGTCGTCCACTACCAGAATGCGGGCGTCGCTCACGGGGTCGTCAGCCTCCTCGCGCGCCAACGTAGCGGCACAGGTTCGCCCGCGTCAATTGCGACTACTACAGTCGGATATACAGGTGAAGCCGCCGCCCCCTGTGCCGTTACGTCCCCGTTACAGCAACCTGCGGCAAGCCGTTACCGGGCGGCGTTCTACTTGGACGTCACAAGAGTTGGGCACGCAACGCGCACCCTGCGACGCACCAGAGGTACGAGCCGGAGTGACCCCGTGAACGGCACCATCGCCTTCGTGCTCGTCATCGTCCTGGTCGCCTTCGTCTTCGACTTCATCAACGGTTTCCACGACTCGGCGAATTCCATCGCCACCGTCGTCTCGACGCGGGTCCTCTCGCCGCGCCTGGCCGTCTTGTGGGCGGCGTTCTTCAATTTCGTCGCCGCCTTCGGCTTCGGCACGGCGGTCGCGAAGACGATGGGCAGCGGGCTGATTCGCGTGGAGTGGATCGATCCGACGGTGATCCTGGCCGGCCTCGTCGGCGCCATCGCCTGGGACCTGATCACCTGGTACTACGCGATCCCCTCGTCGTCGTCCCACGCGCTGATGGGCGGGTACGCGGGCGCCGCCATCGCGAAAGCGGGTTTCGGAGCCCTCATCCCCGTCGGCTGGGTGAAGCCGATCCTGTTCATCTTCCTCTCGCCGCTGATCGGATTCGCGCTGGGGATGCTGATGATGGTCGCGGTCGGCTGGGGTTTCCGCCGGGCCCACCCGCTGCACATCGACTCGTGGTTCCGCCGGCTGCAGCTCGTCTCGGCGGCGGCGTACAGCCTGGGTCACGGGACGAACGACGCGCAGAAGACGATGGGGATCGTGGTCGGCCTGCTGTTCTCGGCGCAGGTCGCGTTCGAGGATTTCCCCCTGCGGTTCCTGCACATCACCACGATGGACGAGATCCCGCTGTGGGTGATCCTGTGGGCGCACGCCGCCATCGCGCTCGGCACGATGGCGGGGGGCTGGCGGATCGTGAAGACGATGGGCCAGCGCATCACGAAGCTGCGGCCGTACGGCGGGTTCTGCGCGGAGTCGGCGGGAGCCATCTCCATCTTCATCGCCTCGCACTTCGGCATCCCCGTCTCGACGACGCACACGATCACCGGCGCGATCAGCGGCGTGGGCGCGACGCAGCGCATCTCCTCGGTCCGCTGGGGCCTCGCCGGCCGCATCGTGTGGGCGTGGATCCTCACTATCCCGTTCGCGGCGATCATGGCGGCCGTGACCTACCTGCTCATCCGCCCGCTGGCCTCGTAGGGTGGGGCCGCGGGGCACTCCGCCCGGCGGAAGTCCTGAGGATTTCTCCGGCGCGCGCGCGGAATCCGGCGGCGCTCCGTTGCGGTGACCTTCGCCCCGACTAGATTCCCCCTATGGCAAGCCTGTTTGCGGCGTTCGCGGGTCTGGTGCTGTCCCTCTCGCCCGCGTCTCTCCCGCCCGTTGACACCACGTTCATGGTCCCCGTCGCCACGACCGACGTCCACAGCCGCACGCCGGCGTGGGACTGCGAACGCGACCTCGAGGTGCCCTCCGGCCTCGTCCGAAACCGGGAGATTGCCGGCGCGGCGCCGGAAGGGGACTCGATAGTCCTCCGCCTCCTGACGACGAACGACCTCCACGGCGCGCTGCTGCCGCGGACGCAGTCCTGGAGCAATGGGCGCGAGGTCGGCGGCGCCGCGGCCATCGCCGGCATGATGACGCGGCTGGCGCGGGAGTGCGGCTGCCCGACACTGCGGCTCGACGACGGCGACGCGATGCAGGGCACGCCCCTCTCGAACCTCACGTTCGGGCGCGCCACGGTCGAGGCGTTCAACGCGATGGGCTACGCGGCCGCCGCGGTGGGGAATCACGAACTCGACTGGACGGTGGACACGCTGGCGGCGCGGATCCGCGAGGCGCGCTTCGCCTGGCTCACGGCCAACGTGCGCACCGTGGCCACCGGCGCGCGGCCGGCGTGGGCCCAGCCATGGCGCATGGTCCGGGCGGGTGGCCTCAAGGTGGCGCTGATCGGCTATGCCTCGATCCTCACGCCCTCCTTGGTGCGCCCCGACAACGTAGCCGGCCTGCGCTTCGACGGTGGCGCGGCGATCGTGGATTCGCTGGTGGACGTGGCGCGCCGCGACTCCGCAGCGGACTTCGTCATCCTGCTGGCGCACGAGGGGGGCTTCTGCGAGCCGGGGGGCCAGGGGTGCCGCGGCCAGGTGTTCGACTTGGCCAACGCGCTCACACGCAAGCCCGACCTCATCGTCAGCGGTCACACGCACTCGCTGGTGAACGCGGTGGTGAACGGCATTCCCATCGTGCAGGCGCGCTCCAGCGGCACGGCGCTCGGCATCGTGGACTTCGTCGTGCAGCTGGGCGGCGGGCGCGCGGCGCGGATCCGCGTCGAGACCGTCTGGGCGGACCGCGAGCAGCCGGACACCGCCGTGGCGCGCGTCGTGGACGGGTTCCGGCGTGCGGTCGAGCCGCTGACGAGCCGGCCCGTGGCGACGCTGGCCGAGGCGCTGAGCCGCGGCGGCGAGCAGCACGCGCTCGGCAACCTGATCGCCGACGCATACCGCGCCGCGGCGCGCTCCGACGTCGCGCTGGTGAACAACGGCGGGATCCGCGCCGACCTTCCGGCCGGAGCGGTGTCGTGGGGCGACCTCTTCCAGGTGCTGCCCTTCCAGAACTACGTCACGCGGCTCACGGTGACGGGCGCCGTGCTCCGTCAGGCGATCGCCCACGCGGTCGGTGCGGCGGATGCCCGGGCGCACGTCTCCGGCGTCCGCGTGAGCGTCTCCCGCGGCGCGGCGGACTCCGTGCGCATCGTGACCGTCACCCTCGCGGACGGCGCGCCGCTGCGCGAGGATGCCCGCTACACGCTCGCCGTCCCCGACTTCCTGGCCTCCGGCGGATCCGGATACTCGATGCTGCGGGGGCAGCCGGCCGTGAACACCGGCATCGTCGACATCGATGCCTTCGTCACCTACCTGCGGCGCGCGCGCCAGCCGGTGCGAGTGGCGGCCGAGTCACGGGTCGTCAACGCCGTCGCCCCCTAGCGCCCCACATCGTCAGGAGTCCCAATGCTGAGCCGTGAACTGCTGAGGAAGCTCCCCAAGGCCGAGCTGCACGTACACCTCGACGGGAGCGTGCGGCCCGCCACGCTCGTCGAGTTGGCCCGCGAGCAGAAGGTGAAGCTCCCCGCGGCCGACCCGGACGAACTCGTGCGCTACATGCACGTCACCGACGCGCAGAACCTCATCGACTACCTGGCCCGCTTCAAGGTCACGCTGTCGGTGATGCAGCGGCCCGATGCGCTCGAGCGGATCGCGTACGAGATGGTGGAGGACGGCGTGAAGGACGGCGTCCGGTACCAGGAGATCCGCTACTCCCCGATCCTCCACACCCACAAAGGGATGCCGCTCACCGAGACGGTGGAGGCGCCGCTGCGCGGCCTGCGGCGCGCGGAGAAGAAGTTCGGCGTCAAGACGGCGCTCATCATCTGCGGCATCCGCAACATGAGCCCCGACACGTCGCTGGAGCTGGCCGCGCTGACGGTGGCGTACAAGGGGCGCGGCGTGGTGGCGTTCGATCTGGCGGGTGCGGAGTACAACTTCCCGGCCAAGAAGCACAAGGAGGCGTTCTACAAGGTCATCGACGCCCACATCGGCGCGACGATCCACGCGGGCGAGGCGTACGGCGCGGAGTCCATCGCGCAGGCGCTGCACTACTGCCGCGCCGACCGGATCGGCCACGGCACGCGGCTCTACGAGGACCCCGAGCTGGAGCAGTACATCACCGACCGGCGCATCCCCCTGGAGATCTGCATCACGAGCAACGTGCAGACGAAGGCGGTGCCGTCGTACGAGGCACACCCGGTCCGGCGCTACTTCGACCTCGGCATGGTCGTATCCCTCAACACCGACAACCGGCTGATGAGCGCGACGACGCTCACCGACGAGTACTGGCTGGCGCACAAGAAGCTGGGGTTCACGCGCAAGGAGATCGACCGGATGATCGTCTACGGCTTCGAGAGCGCCTTCCTGCCGTGGCGCGAGAAGCAGGTGCTCGTGGCGCAGGTCAAGAAGGAGCTGGAGGCGAACCGGTGAGCGCGCCCGACGCCGGCCTGGTCCAGCGCGCCGCCGAGGCGGTGCGGAACGCCATCGCGCCGCGCCGGCCGCGGGTCGCCATCGTGCTCGGCTCGGGGCTGGGCTTCCTCGGGGACGCCGTGGAGGACTCCGTCCGCGTGCCCTACGCGTCCATCCCCGGCTTCCCGCAGCCGACGGTGGTCGGTCACGCGGGCGAGCTGATCGCGGGTACGCTGGACGATGTCCCGGTGATCGCCCAGAGCGGCCGGTTCCACCTCTACGAGGGCCACGACGCGTGGACGGCCGCGCTTCCCGTGCGGGTCTTCGCCACGCTGGGCGTGACGACGCTCGTCGTCACCAACGCCGCCGGCGGCATCCGCCGCACCTTCCGGCCCGGCACGCTGATGCTGATCGCGGACCACCTGAACCTGATGTTCCGCAACCCGCTCACCGGGCCGGTGGAGCAGGGCGACGAGCGGTTCCCCGACATGAGCGACCCCTATGACGCGGACCTCCGAGTGCTCGCCCGGCGCGTGGCGGTGGAGCGGGGCATCGCTCTCGAAGAAGGGGTCTACGCCGGCCTGCTCGGTCCATCGTACGAGACCAAGGCCGAGATCGAGATGCTGAAGCGCATCGGCGCCGACGCGGTGGGGATGAGCACCGTGCCCGAGATCGTCGCGGCGCGGGCGCGAGGCATCCGGTGCCTCGGCATCTCCACGATCACCAATGCGGCCGCCGGCCTCGGCGGGCAGACGCTGTCGCACCAGGAAGTGCTGGATGCCTCCGACGGCGTCAGGGACCGGCTCACCGCGCTGGTGCGCGGGGTCGTGGAGAAACTCTGAATGACGGACCGCCCCTTCACCATCCTCGGGATCTCCGGCAGCCTGCGCGCCGGCTCCTACAACACGGCGGCCCTCCGCGCGGCGCAGCAACTCGCACCGGACGGTGTGCGTGTCGAGATCTTCGACCTCGCGGGCATCCCGCCCTACAACCAGGACGCCGAGAACGACTCGCCGCTTCGGGTGCGGGAGCTGAAGGCGGCGGTCCGCGCCGCCGACGCGCTCCTCTTCTGCAGCCCCGAGTACAACTACTCCATCCCCGGCGTCCTGAAGAACGCCATCGACTGGGGCACGCGGCCGGGCAAGGACAACTGCTGGGACGGGAAACCCGGCGCGATCATGGGCGTCTCTGGCGGCATCCTCGGCACCGCGCGGATGCAGTACCACCTGCGGCAGGTGTTCGTGAACGTCGGCGTCCTCACCCTCGGCAAGCCCGAGGTGATGATCGGTCAGGCCGCGCAGAAGTTCGACGCGGACTTGAACTTGGCCGACGAGAAGACGCGGGAGTTCGTGCAGAAGCTGGTCGTCGCGCTGGTCGAGTGGGCGCGGCGACTGGAGCGGGGGCGAGCAGGATGAGCGGCGTGCGGCCGGCGGGGCCGCCGGCGGGCGCGATCGCCGTCCTGAGGATGTAGCGGTTGTGGAGGCTCTCGCCACCAGGAGTCTGCTGGAGGCGACGAACGGTCAAGCGAAGGCCAGCGGGGATGCACCGTGGCAGCCGCCTTTGACACTCCTTTCGGAAGAACTCATGTCGCCGGTCGCCGCTGCGGGTTCTCACTTCGCGCCGTCGGTCCTGGTCACTTCCGCCCCCTGTTCCCGATCCCCCTCCGCTCCAGCATTCGCCGGGTCGTCTCCAGATCTGCGGCGAGCAGCTTCTCGTCGGGCAGCGCGGTCCGATACTCGGCTGCAAGCACCTTGTTGGGGAGGTTGCTGAGGGCGTATCGCGCCAGTGCCTCGTCGCGCTGCGCGCAGAGGATGAGCCCGACCGGCGGATTCTCGTCCGGCCGCGTCCAGTGCTCCGCGGCGTAGTTGAGGTAGGTGTGCATCTGCCCAGCGTCCGCGTGCGTGAACCGGCCGAGCTTGAGATCGATCAGCACGAGGCAGCACAGGCGCCGGTGATAGAAGACGAGGTCCACGCGGAACCACTCGTCGCCGATCCGCAGGCGCTTCTGGCGGCCGACGAAGCAGAAGTCGCCGCCCAACTCCAAAAGGAAGCTCTCCAGATGCTCGATCAGCGCCTCCTCCAGGTCTGTCTCGGAGTACTCGTCCCGGAGCCCGAGGAACTCGAGCACATAGGGGTCCTTGACCTGCTCCTCGGCGGTGACGGCATCCTCGGGCTGGGCCTGCGCTCCCTTCCTTAACATGGCGGACTTCTTCCGCGACAGCGCCGTGCGCTCGTAGAACTGGGCGTCCATCTGGCGGGTGAGCTGCCGCACCGACCAGCCGCCGCGCAGCGCCTCGGCCTCGTAGAAGCGGCGGGCGTCCTCGTTCTTCACTGCAAGCAATCGGACGTAGGCGGACCACGGAAGAGGGAAGCGAGCCGCCATGTGCGCGAGGGTAGATTCTGCAGACACGGTCTGAAGAATCGCCCCGTTGGATCTGCCAGACGGTGTTTGGCGAATCTTGCTCCCGAGAGATTCTTCAGACGGCGTCTGAAGAATCCGTTGCGCCGGCCAGAGAAGGTAGAACCTCTTCATCTGGCTGAGGTTCACTACGCCGAAGCCGCGGCTGAAGCGGCGGGTCAGGTCAGCCGAAAGCCTCTCCAGTAGCGCCTCGCCGTAGTCCGCCCGCGCCCTCCCGCCCTGCTCGTACTCCACGACCCGCCGGCCGATCTCCCAGTAGGTAGCGGTCAGAATCGCGTTGACCGCACGGGCCGAGGTGCGGCGCGCCTGTTCGAGCAACGCCTCGATGCCGCCGACCAGGCCGCGGTAGGGCGCAGTGCCGCTCGAGACCGGCCGCTCGGCCGGGGCCGCGCGCGCGAGCGCGGCGGAGGCCTTTCGGCGGACGAGCTTCTGCGTCACGCCTCGTCTCACACTCGGCTGCAGCCGAAGACGGTGAGGGCCTTCGCACCGTCGATCCCGGAGAGATCCCGGGGCAGTCTCATACGGAGATCACTTCTTCGCGGACGAAGTGGAGCCTCACGACCTGGGGCGCCCGGCCCTCATCGTAGTGGCAGCGCACCGCGTCCGGCACCTCGCGGTGGAGGCTCCGCAAGTCGTCGGCCTCCGTGAAGATGGATGCGCCGAGCGCTCGGGCGGTGTACCCGCCCTCCGGGGCTTCCTCCACGAGGAAGATGAGTTCGTTCACAGGCCGGCCTCTGGCTGCGAGAGGACACTGGCAATCTGCACCCCATCGGACCGAGGGGCCAGGATGCCGGCTCTCCGGGCGCGGCGGCTTACCTGATGACAGGCCAGGTCGCGGTGTTTGCGGCGGGACGCCTGATTCTGGGTTCCCGGGGCGTCGCGGGTTTCCACGTCGGGGGTTTCCTCTTGACACCCCGGGACCTCGGTCTCCATCATCTCGATGCCGGGTTAACCATACCCGCGCCGACTATGACCCCCCACCGTCGCCCGCTTCGGCGGGCCACGGTGGGTTTTCACATCGGAGGTTGTTCTGTCCTCCAGCCAGCCGGTCGGCGCCAGTCCGGCGTTGCGGCTTCTCCCCGCGATCGATGGCACCAACCTGAAGGGTGCTCTCGATCGGAGCGGTCGCACGACGCACATCAACTACCGTGGTGAGACGAGCCGGCTACTGAGGTCCGGAGTTGAGCCCGGCCCGCAACTGCTCGAACTCGTCCAAGGCAGCCCTGAGGTCTTCGATGATCTCGTCCGCGATGACGTCGGGATCGGGCAGGTTCGCCGCGTCTGCAAGTGATTCGTCCCTGAGCCAGAAGATGTCGAGCGAGGCCTTGTCGCGACCCACGATCTCGTCGTAGCCGTAGGCCCGCCAGCGTCCGTCGGGGTCCTTGTCGCTCCACGTGGCCCTGCGCTTGTGCCGGTTCGCCGGGTTGTAGCACGCCACGAACTCGTCCAGATCGCTCCGCTGGAGCGGGCACGTCTTGAGGGTGAAGTGCTTGTTCGTCCGGAGGTCGTAGATCCACAGTTGCTTCGTCCACGGCGTCTCCGACCCGGGCCGCTTGTCGAAGAACAGGACGTTCGCCTTCACACCCTGCGCGTAGAAGACCCCCGTGGGCAGGCGGAGCAGAGTGTGCACGTCGCACTCGTGGAGCAGCTTCCGGCGAACGGTCTCACCGGCCCCGCCTTCAAATAGGACGTTGTCCGGGACCACAACGGCGGCTCGGCCGTTGATCTCCAAGAGCGTCTTCACGTGCTGCACGAAGTTGAGCTGCTTGTTGCTCGTGGATGCCCAGAAGTCGTCGCGCACCACCGTGAGTGCCTGGCGCTCCTCATCTCCCTCTTCGTTCACGACCCGTACGGAGGACTTCTTGCCGAACGGTGGATTCGTGAGGACGATGGAGTACCGGGAACCCGGGTCACTGCGGAGGCTGTCGTCGACGGCGATCGGCGGCGCGGCCTCGTCACCTTCGGGTCCCACCCCGTGGAGCAGGAGGTTCATCGCGCACAGCCGGGCTACGGCGTCCACCAGTTCGACGCCGCGCAGCGCTTCCAGCTTAAGGTGCTTCTTCTGTTTGCGGTCCAGCGTCGAGTTGTGGGCCGAGATGTACTCATGTGCCGCAAGCAGGAAGCCGCCAGTGCCGCAGGCTGGGTCGCAAATCACTTCCCTGGGCTGCGGCCGAATGCAGTCCACGATGGCCCGGATGAGCGAGCGCGGTGTGAAGTACTGTCCGGCCCCGCCTTTCGTATCCTGCGCGTTCTTCTCGAGCAGGCCCTCGTAGGCGTCGCCCTTCACGTCGGCGTCGAGCGACGTCCACTGTTCCTTGTCGATCAGGTCAACGACTAGCCGCTTGAGCTTGGCCGGGTCCTGGATCTTGTTCTGCGCCTTGCGGAAGATCAGGCCGAGCAGGCCGGGGAGCTTGCCGAGCCGCTCCAGGGTGTGGCGGTACTGAACCTCGAGGGCGTCGCCGTCTTTGGCGACGAGCTTCGGCCAGCCGTACTCCGCCGGCACGATGGCCGGCTGGTTCCACGGCTCGCGCGTCCGCTCGTCGGCCATCTTGAGGAACAGCAGGAACGTCAACTGCTCGAGATAGTCGCCGTAGGAGAGGCCGTCGTCCCGCAGGATGGAGCAGTAGTTCCAGAGCTTCTGGACGATCTGGCTGGCTGGTGCGGTCATCGGATACTCGCGGTCAAGCGGCAGCGGTCGTGGCGAAGGTGTAATGGCGCTTGAGACTGTTCAGCCGGTTGTACGGGATCAGTCTTTCGTGCTGAAGGCGGCCGACCACGATTCCCGGCGCCACTCCGATGCGACTCGCGAACTCCGCCACCGCTGCGTGCCCGAAGTCGCCTGTCGCAACGAAGGCGCGGTACTCGCCTGGCGGGATCAACGTGTCCCGCGCGAAGCGGTTGGCTTGATCCTCGAGTTCGTCGGTGCCCTGTGCGGTCTCAATGAAGACGGCCTTCTTCGGGTGCAGCAGAATGTGCGCCGCCTCGTGAAAGAAGCTGAACCACAGCTGATCGTCGGTCTTGCGGCGCAGACTGAGCTGGACGAGCGCGGTCTGAGGCGACAGCCATCGCGTGGCGCCGTACGTCCGGGTACCAGGCAGCTCGGGAACGAACACGACGGCGACTCCGGCCTCCGCGCAGTTGCTGACGAGCGGCTCCACGAACTCCACTCCAGGCAGCTTCGTGAGCTCGCGCACTTGGGTGAGGGTCTGCCGGAAGCGATCCTCGTCGTACGCCTTCGTTTCGATCCCGGCAGCCTCCACTTCACCGCGGCGGAGCCAACACGCCAGGGCGTAGTTGTCCTTGGGTAGCTTGGCGACACTGCGGAACGCCACCTGAGTGCTCGCCCAGTGCGTTTCCCACGCATCCGGGCTTGCCGTGCCGAAGAAGTTGAGCAACCCGCGCAGTCGGGCAACCGGGTCCCGAGAGGGCTCGAGCCATCCGCATTTCGACATCGCCCGAACTGGAAACGTCTTTGCCCAGGCGACGTTGCGTCCTAGCCGCTCGGCCTCCTCGGCCACGGCCAGCGCCTCATCGTGCCGGCGCTGGAGGTTGTTCCAGAAGCTGGCCGGGATGCCCAATACGCGCTCGAGCTGGAGCGCTGTGGTAGGGGTGATCCTCGCCTTTGCCTTGACGATCTCGTTGATGGCCTTGGATGTCAGGCCGGCGCGCTCAGCGAGATCCGATTGGTGCATGCCCCGGCTCTTCAGCACTTCCGCCAGCGTGTTGCCGGGCGGGAGCGCGTAGCTCGGCGCGTAGGTGTACGTGCGCTCAGTCATCGTGATAGTCCACCACCTCGAGAATGCGAATGGCCGCTACGAGTCCAAGGTCGATACCGCCGTCCGCCCGCTTGGACTCAGGATCGAAGGGCGTGCAAGACGTGACAGAATCATTAACCGATTTGGTGTATCTAATCGTCAACGTGAGGTGAGTCAAGGAGAGAGCTGGCCTGTCCGGACCGATGAGCTCCTGGAATCACGAGAGTGCCTCAAGTGCGGCGGTGATCTCCGCCTCACTCTCGTCTCCGGGCCAGCGGCCGATGATTGCGTTGAGACCTGATCGCGGTCCCTGGGGCTGCCGCAGCGACGGCTCGGCGGCGCCCCACAGCGGGCGCGGCTCGACGGACCAAAGCGAGAGGTCGTCTCCTGCCGGCTCGATGTGATCGGCCTGGAGCCTCAGCACTCTTCCCGATGGGCGGAAGACCGCCATCGCGGACACCGTGACCCTCTTCCCGAACAGGCCGGCAAGTGTCTCAGGCGGAATGCCCTCGGCGACGCCGCGAAGGGTGACTCCGGACTCCAGCTTCAGGGTGAACATCCGATCGCTGTACCGGATGATGTCGAGCCGCCCGGCGAGGCGCACGCGCTGCTCCGGCGGCAGCTGGCGCTCGTTTGCGGTCCGTGCGCCCCTGGCGTCGGGGCCGAGCAGCCTCAGCCTGTAGTTTGGCACGTGGACCTCCGATGTCCGGTACCACAATAGTGCGGCCCGTAGCGAAATGTCTGGGCGGGCCCCGGCGGGGCTCAAGGTAGCCTGTCGAGGCGAGACGGGCGCGGCCGGTGCGGTCACGTACAAGTCCATTGGACGTGGCCAGCTGGTTGGTTCTTGCGCAGCGGCGGCGCCGAGCGCACAATACTTGGCAAGTGGATTGGGGGTTCCCGATCGGCGTTGGGCTCCGAAGAATTCCGGGGCCCTTCGACTTTTGCAGGGTCCAAGCTTACGGGAAGAGTGTCAGGCCCCAACCCTCCAAAGCGCCCACCGGGCTCGTTCGGGACTGAAGTTGCCCCGGAACGGTAGTTGGCAGCTCCAACGGCAAGTCAGCCTGCAGCGGGGCAAACCAGTCGGCAACGCTGACAGCAGCTACCCGGCGATTGTCTTGGCGACGCCCGAGCGGAACCAGGAGATGACTTCCAAGAAATCAGCAGTCCAATCAGCGTTGTCGACGGGCGGAACCGGCTGGTACTTCAGGATTCTCGATCCATCCGAGGGGTCCGGGATGAGCCAGCGGCCGGGCGTGTACCTGAAATCGCGCCAGCGACCGCGTGAGGCGGCGAGCGAGACTGCAAGAACGTCGAAGTCGTTGAACCGGTAGGGCCGAGTGCCAGCGCCCGAGCTATCTTGGCCACCGCGGGTGCGCTGGACTTCCACTACAAAGTGGTCGGACGGCCATCGCCTGGCCTTGTCGGCTTCGTCGGCCATCATCGGGCGGTGCTGCTTGCGGCGCTGCATCTTGACTTGCAGGCGGATCGCCTGGGAATCGGCGCCATCAGTGAGAAGGAAGTCGTAGGACTGGCCGCCCACTATCGGTAGCTCTCGCCAAGGGACAAGTTCGGGAAGGACTTCTAGGGCGAAAGTGGCCTCGGCGATTATGCCCTCAATGCCACGAATGGTGAAGGCGCTCGAGCGAGAAATGGCTTCGAGGATGGTCTCAGCGCTGGCTTTGAGGCGTTCTTCAACTGGATGAAGTGGCACTGACCTGCGGATGTAGTTCAAGACCGACCGCCTTTCGGCCTCACTGAGGGTGTCGATCAGGCGGAGAACCGATTCGACGTCAGTCATTGGTGTCTTTGACACGGCGCGGACGGCCGCCTGAGTCAGGTTCGAAGCGCACGACTTCGTGGCGCAGTAGGAGAAGGCGTCCCGCGACGTTGACGGTATGCAAGCGTCCCCTCTTTATGAGTCTCGCGATAGCCTGTCTCGTAACTCCGCGCAGACGAGCGGCCTCGGCTTGGGAAATCAGGTCGTCGGGCAGTAAATGGGTTGACAATGACAACCTATTTGATAGATTGGTGACGGGGTAAGCGTAGTATGATTGAGTCAGAAAAGGCAATTCGGGCTTCTGGGCAACCGACTTGGGCAGTGGGGTCTCGTTAGCATGCGCGTGACGAAGCAGGTGCCTCTGCAGTTCAGCGGCGGCCGAGACGTGACGTCCCTGATTCAAGGTCGAGATCCCTTCTACTCGACCGAACTTGGCGCAGCATACCTGGCTGACTCGGCAGAGGCCTTGGCGCAAGTGCCAAGCAGGAGCGTCAACCTCGTCTTCACGTCCCCGCCCTACGCGCTTCACTTCAAGAAAGAGTACGGGAACGTATCCAAGGATGAGTACGTAGATTGGTTTCTCCCGTTCGCACGCGAGATTCAGCGTGTGCTAACGGAGGATGGGAGCTTCGTTCTGAACATTGGCGGAAGCTACAACAAGGGCGTTCCCACTCGTTCCGTATACCACTTCCGCGTGCTGCTGGCCCTGATTGATGAGATAGGGCTCCACCTCGCCCAAGAGTGCTTCTGGTACAATCCCGCCAAGATGCCCATGCCGGCCGAATGGGTGACGGTGCGCCGCGTTCGGGTGAAGGACGCGGTCGAATACCTGTGGTGGTTCTCCAAGACGCCGCATCCCAAGGCGAACAACAGAGCGGTCCTCAGGCCCTACAGCGCCGACATGATTCGGTTGAACAGGCGTGGTGTAAGGAGAGCCGTGCGTCCATCCGGCCACAACATCAAAGCGAGCTTTGACAAGCTGGATGCCGGCGGCTCGATCCCTGGCAACGTCATCGAGGAACAGCTGGTTTCGGACATGCTGGTGCTTGGCAACAACGCGGCGAACGATCAGTACACAAGGCGGTGCAAGGAGGCAGGAATCAAGATTCACCCTGCGCGGTTTCCCGCTGCGCTTCCGGAGTTCTTCATCAAGCTCTTGACGGTTGACGGCGATATCGTCTTGGACCCGTTTGCGGGCTCGAACACAACGGGCGCGGTCGCGGAGGCGCTGGGGCGCCGCTGGATAGCCATAGAATTGGTTGAAGAGTACCTCGAGGCCAGCAAGTTCCGCTTCTAGGCGCGCAATCGTCGAGCCGCCAAACGATAGGGCGTTCGTGCGTTTTCGCGACCAGGATAGCTGAAGACGGCGAGGGCCTTCGCAAGGTCGTCCCCGGAGAGATCCCGGGGTAGTCTCATACGGAGATCACTTCCTCGCGCGCGAAGTGTAGCCGGACAACCTGGGGCGCCCGGCCCTCGTCGTAGTGGCAGCGCACCGCGTCCCGCACCTCCTGGTGAAGGCTCGGCAAGTCATCTGCCTGCGTGAAGATGGAGGCGCCGAGCGCTCGGGCGGTGTACCCGCCCTCCGGGGCTTCCTCCACGAGAAAGATGAGTTCGTTCACCGGTCTCCGCGCCTACGACGCCCCCGGCGCCGCCACGAAGTGATTGAGCGGCCCGTGCCCCTTGCCGAGCCCCGGCGCCGTCGCGATGGCCCGGTGCACGAAGTCCAGCGCGTCGGCCACGGCCCGTGCGAGGGGCCGGTCCAGCGCCAGGCCCGCCGCCACGGCGGCGGAGAGGGTGCAGCCGGTGCCGTGCGTGGACGTCGTGGGCAGCTTGGATCGCGTGAACCGCCGCAGCTCGCCCTCGGTCGCGAACACGTCCACCACCTCCTCCCCCTCCAGGTGCCCGCCCTTCACGAGCGCTCCCTTCGCCCCCATCTTGAGGAGCGCCCGCGCCGCACGTTCCATCTGCTCCACGGTCGCGATCTCCTCGCCGACGAGGATGCGGGCCTCGTCGAGGTTCGGTGTCACCAGCGTGGCGAGGGGGACGAGGCGCCGCGCGATGACCTGCTCGGCGTCCGCGTGCAGCAGGCGGTCGCCGGAGGTGGCGACCATCACGGGGTCGAGCACGTAGTTCGGCAGGCGGTGCCGCTGGATCGCATCGGCCACGGCGAGCACCAGCTCCGCCGAGCCGAGCATCCCGGTCTTGACCGCGGCCGGCGGCAGGTCTTCGGCCACCGCGTCGATCTGGCCGAGGACGAGCGCCACCGGCAGCGCGGCCCAGTCGCGGACGCCCACGGTGTTCTGCGCCGTCACCGCGGTGAGGACGCTGGTGCCGAAGACGCCGAACTGGTGGAAGGTCTTGAGGTCGGCCTGGATGCCGGCGCCGCCGCCGGAGTCCGACCCCGCGATGGTCAGGGCGATGCGCATCAGGCGATCTTTCGCGTGAGGTGTAGTGGGTAATCTGCATTCACTGATCCGCGATCTCCACCGCCGCAAGGCCCGCGAACGGCGCGGCCTCGTGGTGGCCGAGGGCCGCCGCCTGGTGGCGGACGCGCTGGCGAGCGGTAGCGCCGTGCGAGCCGTCCTCGCCGCCGCGGATGTCGCCGAGGGCCCCGTGGCCGCGCTGCTGGCCGATGCCGCGGCGCGCGGGATCGCCACCGAGGTCACCTCGCGGAAGGAGTTCGACGCCCTCGCCGACACCGAGACGCCGAGCGGCGTGCTGGCGGTGATCGAGTGGGCGCCCCTCGGCCTGGACGCCGTGCGCCTCGACGAGGGGCCGGCCGCCGTGCTGGTGCTCGACGCCGTGCAGGACCCGGGCAACGTCGGGACGATGGTGCGCACCGCGTTCGCCATCGGGGCCACGGCCACCGTCGCGCTGGAGGGGACCGCCGACGTGCGCAGCCCGAAGGTCCTCCGTTCCGCGATGGGCGCGCTGTTCCGCCATCCGGTGGCCCAGGCGAGCGCCGCCGATTGCCTCGAGTTCCTCTCCCGCCACCGCTTCGCGCTGTGGGCCGCGGCGGCTGACGGCTCAGCCATCGCAACGGACACGCCCGTCCCGGAGCGCATCGCGCTAGTCGTCGGCAACGAGGGTGGCGGCATCAGGCCGGAGCTGCTCTCACGCGCCGCGCGCCGCGTCGCGGTGTCGATGCGGGAGGGCGCGGAATCGCTCAACGCCGCGGTGGCCGTCGGCATCCTGCTCCACCAGGTGACGCGTGCTCGCTGACCCGGTCGTCGTCGTCTTCGCCGGCGTGTTCGGCGCGATGTTGGGGAGCTTCCTCAACGTCTGCGTCTACCGCCTGCCGAGGAACGAGTCGGTCATCCGCCCGCGCTCGCGCTGCCCATCGTGCGGGAAGCCCATCGCCTGGTACGACAACATCCCGGCGCTCTCGTGGCTGCTGCTCCTCGGCCGCTGCCGCTCGTGCAAGGCGCGGATCAGCGCGCAGTACCCGCTGGTCGAGGTCGCCGTCGGACTCGTGTGGTTCGGCGGCGTGGCGCAGTTCGGGATCACCGTGGAGGCGCTCCGCGCCGCGGTGTTCGTGACGCTGCTGCTCGGCATCGCCCTCACCGACGCGCAGCACTATGTCATCCCTGACATCTTCTCGCTCGGCGGGGCCGCCGCGGGGGTCGCTTTCGCGCTCGTCCCCGGCGGTCTGCCGTGGTGGCACGCCGTGCTGGGGGCGGTACTGGGCTACGGTCTCCTGTGGTTGGTACGGTGGGCGGGTGACCTCGCGCTCCGCCGCGGCTGGATCGGCGGCAAGGAACTCGAGACGGTGCTGGAGGAGGGCGAAGAGCGCACGACGATGGGCGAGGGCGACCTCCGGATGATGGCGATGGTCGGCGCCTTCCTCGGCCCGGCGGGCGTCGTGCTCACGGTCTTCCTCGGCTCGCTGGCCGGCAGCCTCGTCTTCGTGCCGCTCCGCCTGGCCGGCCGGCAGGTCGCGGTGCCGTTCGGGGTCTTTCTCGCCGTCGGCGCGGTGGCCGCCCTGCTCGTCGGCCCGGACCTCGTGGCGTGGTACCTCGGCGTCGTCGCCGGGCAGTGAAACGGGCCCTGTGGCGGGGAGGTAGGGTTATCTCGTGATTGACGACGACGTGGACACCGGGCCGCGGGAATCGCGCGACGACATCTTTGGACGCTTCGGCTACGACCTCAACGCGGCCGCGCGCCGCGGCGACCTCGAGGCGGTCCGCTGCCGCGAGGCCGAGATCGACCGCTGCATCGACATCCTCCTCCGGCAGACCAAGCACAACCTCGCGCTCGTCGGCGGCGCCGGCGTCGGCAAGACGGCCATCGTCGAGGGCCTCGCGCAGCGGATCGTGGACGGCAGGGTCCCGGCCGCCCTGCGCGGCTCGCGCATCATCTCCCTCGACCACGTCGCGCTCCTGGCGGGCACGATCTACCGCGGCCAGTTCGAGGCGCGGGTGAGCCGCCTCGTCCGCGCGCTGGAGGAGGACCCTGAGGTCATCCTCTTCGTGGACGAGCTGCACAACCTGATCGGCCAAGGTTCGGCGATGGGCGTCGCGATGGACGCCGCCAACATGCTGAAGCCCGCGCTCGTCCAGCCGGGAATCCGCGTCATCGGCGCCACGACGCAGCTGGAGTACGACCGCTGGGTGAAAGGCGACCCCGCGCTGGAGCGCCGCTTCCAGCCGGTGGTCGTCCGCGAGCTGACGTCGGAGGAGACCCTCGAGATCCTGCGTGCGCGCCGTCCGCGGCTCGAGCACCACCACGCCGTGGCCATCGCCGACGAAGCGATTGTGGCGGCGCAGGTGCTCACCGACCGGTTCGTGACCGATCGCGCCCAGCCGGACAAGGCGATCGACGTCCTCGACGAGGCGTGCGCCCACGCCCAGGCGACAGCGAGTCTGCCGCCTGAACTCGAGCACGCCTTGCGAGAACGGCGAGCGGTGGACGCCGCGCTGCGCCGGGAGAGAGGGCGTACCGGGGCACCGGCGCACCGGGGCACCGAGGAGCCCGACCCGCTGGAGACGTTCGCGCGGGACATCTTCCCCGCGCTGGAGCGCATCGGGGCGGAGGTGGAGAAGTTCCTCGGGGGCGGCGCGGATGCGCGGACAGGCGGACGAGCGGACGGGCGGACGGACGTACCGGGGCACCGGCGCACCGGCGCACCGGAGGGCGCTCCCGCCGAGTCCCTCGCTGAGAGGCGAGACCGGCTCGACCGCGAGCTGCGGCGCGGCCTCGAGCGGCTCGGCCTCGTCGTGCGCGGGCCGGAAGTGGCCCGCGCGGTGAGCGTCGCGGTCGGCAAGCGCATCGAGTGGGCGGGATGAGGACGGCGGCCGTCAGCCGTCGGCCGTCAGCCGTCAGCCGACGGTCGACGGCCGTGGTGGTCGGCTTCGGGGTCGTCGTGCTCGCGGCCTCAGCGGCGCTGGCCCAGGACGACGGCCTCCAGCGGATGACCCGCGAGCTGGTGCCCGCCGTCGAGCGTGCGGTGGGGCTCCGCTTCCGGCGTCCGCCCGCGGTCCAGCTCCGCAGCCGCGACCAGGTTCGGGCGTACCTGAACCGCAAGCTCGCGGAGCAGCTGCCCCCGGCCGAGCTCGCCGCTGTCGAGCGCACCTACCGCGCCTTCGGTCTCACTTCGGACACCGCCGACCTGCGGCGCCTGATGCTCGACCTCTACAGCGAGCAGGTCGCCGGCTTCTACGATCCCGACTCGAGCGTCCTCTACGTGGTGCGCGGGGCGGAACCCGCGATGGTGCGCCTCGTCCTCGCGCACGAGCTGGTGCACGCGCTCCAGGACCAGTACACGCCGCTCAACGCCATCCTCAAGCTCCGGCGCCAGAACGACCGGCAGATGGCGGGGCAGGCCGTCGCGGAAGGGCAGGCGACCCTCGCGTCCATCCAGGCCCTCGCTCCCGGCGCCGACCTCGGCGACCTCTCAGGGATGTGGCGGCAAATGCGCGAGGGGATCCGCTCCCAGCAGGAGACGATGCCGGTCTTCGCGGGAGCGCCGCGCATCATCCAGGAGGGACTGCTCTTCCCGTATCTCGCCGGCGCGGACTTCGTGCGCGGGTTCAACGTGCGGCGCATCCAGGCGGACGAGCAGCCCTACGGCGAGCGGATGCCCGTCTCCACCGAGCAGATCCTGCATCCCAGCAAGTACACGGCGCGCGAGCGCCCGGCGCGCATCCGGCTGAGCGCGCCACCGGGCGACACTCTCGTCTATGATGACGATTTCGGGGAGTTCGAGACGCGGGTCGCGCTCGAGTCGTGGGGTGTCAGCGAGGCCGACGCCATCGCCGCGGCGGGGGGCTGGAACGGCGACCGCTTCGAGGTCCTCGGCTCACGCTCCGGCACCGCGCTGATCTGGGTGAGCGCGTGGGATGACACCGACGCGGCGGGAGAGTTCGAGGGCACGCTGCGCGCGGGGTGGCAGCGGCGCACGGGATCGGCGCAGGGCCGCTACATGGTGCGGGGGACGTCGCGCCGCTGGTCGGTGGAGGCACTCACCGTGGCCGGCGTGCCCGTGGTCCGTCTGGTGGACGCGCCGGCAGCGTGGCCGGCCTGGCGGCGCCTGCCCGCGGTGCGTCTATTCCGCTAGCGCCCGCTCAGCCCGCTGACGAGCACGTTGATGCCGAAGGCCAGCAAGCCCACCATCGCGCCCAGGACGTAGCCCAGCCGTACGATCAGGTCCAGCTCGCGCTGCGTGACGCCGCGGACGATCTCCTCCATCCGCTGGATCGAGAAGCCGCGGATCTTGGCCTCCACCATCTCGCGCACCGAGAGCTGCGCGACGACGATGGGCACCTGGCGACGGATCCAGTCCCACAGTGGTCCCGAGAGAGAGGCGGCGAGGCGCTGGGGGCCGTCCTCGGGGAGCAGGTCCGCGGGCCGGCCGAGGGGCCGGTCGAGCAGGGCGCCGCCGCCGGCGCGCAGTCCCTCGGCGATCCAGGCGCGCGCCTGCTCGCTCTGTGCCGCGGTCTGCAGCCACTCCGCCGCGCGGTCGGCCGGCAGGAGCCGGAGCAGGTCGCCCCAGGTGCGGCGCTCGGCGTGCTCGAGGGCGAGGTCGAGCTTCTGGATGGCGAACTCGCGGGTGTGCGGGTCCCGGAGCGCGGAGAGGACGTAGTCCGCCGCCGTGCGCTCGAGCCCCGCCATCTTCTCGGGGGAGAGGCTGCCGAAGTGCTCGCGCAGCGGGCGGCGCAGAAAGCTCACCACCGCGTCGTTCACGGTGCGCGCGACCTCGGCCTGCATCGCCGGCTCCTCGAGCAGGCGGCCGATCTGCTCCGCGCCGTCGCGCTCCACGGCGTCGATCATCCGCTCGACCGTCTTTTCGCTCACCACCAGACGCGCGATCACCCGCTCGTGGACCAGCAGGTCCTGCGTGAAGCGGCGGAACATGCCGTTGACGGTGACCCGCACTTTCTCGCGCACGTCGGGGCGCGCGAGCAGGCCGGCGAGCCGGTCGAGCGCCACGGGGAGGTACTCGCGGATGCCGGTTTCGACGGTGGCGACGAGGCCGGGGGGCAGGCGATCGAGCAGCGGCTCCGGGTCCAGGGCCAGCCGTTCGACCTGCCGGGTCACGAACTCGCGGATGGCGCGCTCGAGGTCCTCGCTCTGCACCGCGGTTGTCACCCACTTCGTCGCGAACCCCTTGATGGCGTCCTGCCGCGTCTCCGTCAGCACGTCGGCGACCGGCCGCCCCTTGAGCCGCTCCGCCTCGCGGGCGAGGAACACGGTGAGCGCGTCACGGAACTCGGGCGTGGCGGCGAACTCGACGAACCGTTCGGCTACGAGCGGCGCCATCCGGGCCATGGCCTCCTCGAGCTCGGCCACGACGGCGGGCGGGAGCATCTCGCGCAACGAGCCGCGCTCGGTCGTGAGGGTCGTCTGGAGCCAGGTGGCGAGCGTCCGGTCGAACGCCTCCTGAACGCCGGGGGCGGTGAGCTGGTGCTCGAGGTCCTCCGGAGTGAGCAGGCGCTCGCCCACCGTCTTGCCGATGCTCTTGGCCAGCCGCTCCTTGTTCTTGGGGATGGCGCCGTGGAGGACGAAGAACCCAAGCCGTTTCGGCTCATAGGGATGGAACAGCATCCAGATGGCCACGGCGTTGGTGATGCCGCCGGAGATGGCTCCGACTGCGACGGTGACGAGCCCCTGCACCAGGAGGGAAGTGGCTTCGGCGCTCACGGTTGCTCCAAGGGAAACCCGCGGCTATCCTTAAAGGCTCATGTTCGACGAGCTTAGCGAGAAGCTAACAGCCGCGCTCGGCCAGCTTCGGGGGCGCGGCGTTCTTACCGAAGAGGCCGTCAAGGACGGTCTCCGGACCATCCGCCGGATACTGCTGGAGGCGGATGTCGGGTTCGAGGTCTCGCGCACCTTCGTCGAGCGTGTCGAGGCGAAGGCCGTGGGCCTGCCGGCCCTCAAGAGCGTCGCGCCGGGCCAGCAACTCGTCAAGATAGTACACGAGGAGCTGGTCGCGCTGCTCGGCGAGCAGCCGGCGGCGATCCGCTTCGCCAGCGTGCCGCCCACGATCGTCTTCCTCGTCGGGCTCCAGGGCTCGGGCAAGACGACCACGGCCGCGAAGCTCGCGAAGCGGCTGGCGCGGGAGCAGAAGGCGCCGTTCCTCGTGGCGGCGGACGTGTACCGCCCCGCGGCGGTGGAGCAGCTGGTGCTGCTGGCGGGCCGCGCGGGGGTCGGGGTGCATGCCGAGCCGGGCTCCCGGGACGTCGTCGGCATCGTGCGCCGCGGCGTCGAGGCGGCGCAGCATGCGCGGGCGCGGACGGTGCTGGTGGACACGGCCGGCCGGTCGCAGATCGACGAGGAGATGATGGGCGAACTCGTGGCCCTCAAGGCCGCGGTGCCGCCCCACGAGATCCTCCTCGTCGCGGACGGGATGACGGGGCAGGACGCCGTCCGCATAGCGCAGGGGTTCCACGAGGCCCTCGGCCTCACCGGCGTGGTGCTGACGAAGATGGACGGCGACGCCCGCGGCGGCGCCGCGCTGTCCATCTACGCCACCACGCAGGCGCCGATCAAGTACATCGGCGTGGGCGAGGCGCTGGACGCGCTGGAGCCGTTCCGCCCGGACCGCGTCGCGGGCCGGATGCTGGCGATGGGCGACGTGCTCTCGCTGGTCGAGAAGGCGGAGCAGTCGCTCGACCGGGACAAGGCCGAGAAGCTCGCGAAGAAGGCCGTCTCGAAGAAGGGGATGGACCTCGAGGACTTCCTCGAGGCGATGCGCGAGATGCACAAGATGGGTCCGATGGAGTCGCTGCTGGGGATGCTGCCGGGGATGAACCGCGACGTGATGAAGGCGGTGAAGGCGGCGGACCCGAAGCGGATGAAGCACGTGGAGGCGATCGTCCTGTCGATGACGCCGCCGGAGCGCCGGAATCCCGGGCTCCTCGACGGATCGCGGCGGGCTCGGATCGCGCGGGGGTCGGGCCGGCCCGTGCAGGAAGTGAACCGGCTGCTCGCGCAGTTCAAGGAGATGGGCAAGTTCATGAAGGGCGCGAAGAGCGCGAAGGGCCTGCATCGGATGGGCCGAGGAGCTTTCTGAGATGTCACTGAAGATCCGTCTCCGGCGCATGGGCCGGAAGAACCAGCCGTCCTACCGCATCGTGGTCGCGGATTCGCGCGCCGCGCGGGACGGGAACGTGGTCGCACTGCTCGGGCACTACAACCCGCGCTCGAAGGGCCCCCAGTTCGACGTGGACCTCGAGAGTACGCGGGCCTGGCTGAAGAAGGGCGCGACGCCGTCGGAGACGGTGGCGTCGCTCCTCAAGAAAGCGGGCTGCTTCCAGGCGCCCGCCGCCCCGGAGGCCTAGGCCCCGGTGGAGCGGCCCGCCCACCTCGTGGTCGGGCTGGTCAAGAAGCCGCACGGGCTCCAGGGGGAAGTGCTGGTCTATCCGGCGACGGACGAGCCGGAGACCGTTTTCGTCCCCGGACGGGTCCTGGCGGTGCTGGAACGCGACGGCCGTGCGACGGGCCGCGAGATCGTCATCGAGAGGGCCCGCGCCTACCAGCGCGCGTGGCTGCTGCGGCTCGAAGGGGTCGGCACGCGCGAGCCGATCGACGCGTTGCGCGAGAAGTACCTCGGCCTGAAGACCGAGGAGGCCCGCCCACTGGAGCCCGGCGAGTTCTACCACCACGAGCTGGTGGGGCTCCGGGTGGAGACGGAGGACGGACGGGCCGTGGGCGCGGTCGCCGAGGTGATCGAGGCGCCGCAGGGCCTGATCCTGAGCGTGACCGGCGAGGGGAAGCAGCACCTCGTGCCGTTCGTGTCCCGGGTGGTGCGGCGGGTGGACCGCGAGGCGGGGGTGATGGTGATCGCGCCGCCGGAGGGGCTCCTGGAGGTGTAGGTGCTCGACATCGCGGTCGTGACGCTCTTCCCGGAGTTCTTCACGGCGCCGCTCGCGACTAGCATCCTGGGGCGCGCGGCCGCGAAGGGGCTGGTGCGCTACCGCGTGGCGGACCTCCGGGCCTACACGCACGACCGGCACCGCACGGCGGACGACGAGCCCTACGGCGGGGGCGCGGGAATGGTGCTGAAGCCCGAGCCCTTCTTCGAGGCGCTGGACGACCTCGCGGTGCCGCCGCCGGTGGTCCTCCTCTCGGCGCGCGGGAAGCGCCTGGAGCACGACGACGCGGTGCGCTACTCGGTGGGGACGCACCTCACCCTGCTGTGCGGGCACTACAAGGACGTGGACCAGCGGGTCACCGATCACCTGGCCACGGAGGAGCTTTCGATCGGCGACGTGGTGCTGTCGGGCGGCGAGCCGGCCGCGGTGTGCGTGATCGACGCGGTGGTGCGGCTGCTGCCCGGCGCCCTCGGCGACCACGAGTCGGCCTCCACCGACTCCTTCTACGAAGGGCTGTTGGCGCCGCCGTCGTACACGCGGCCGCCGGAGTACCGGGGGCACAAGGTCCCCGACGTCCTGCTGTCCGGCGACCACTCCAGGATCGCGGCGTGGCGGCAGGCGCAAGCGGAACGACTGACGCGGGAGCGGCGGGCGGACCTGTGGGCCCGGTACGCCGCACTGATGGGGGAGTGACCGATGATTCGGCTGAGGGCAGTGGAGCGCGAGGGGCTCCGGGAGACGATGCCGGACTTCCGCCCGGGCGACACGGTGCGCGTGATGGTGCGCGTGCGCGAGGGCGAGAAGGAACGGCTGCAGGCCTTCGAGGGCGTGTGCATCTCCCGCAAAGGCGGCGGGATCAGCGAGACGTTCATGGTGCGGAAGGTCTCCGCGGGCGTGGGCGTCGAGCGCATCTTCCCGCTGCATTCGCCCAACGTGAGCGCGGTGGAGGTGGTGCGGCGTGGCAAGGTCCGCCGCGCGAAGCTCTACTACCTGCGCCGCCTGACCGGCAAGGCCGGCCGCATCAAGGAGCATCGCGAAGGTTGATGTGCTCGACCCCGCCCTCGAGCAGGAGTGGTTCGCCCGCGGCGTCCGCCGGCTCGCCGGCGTGGATGAGGCGGGCCGCGGGCCCTTGGCGGGCCCGGTCGTGGCCGCCGTCGTCGTTGTGACTCCCGAGACGCCCCGGCTCGCGGGCGTCGCCGACTCCAAGCAGCTTTCCCCTCACCGCCGCGAGCAACTCGCGGCGGCGATCGTTTCCAGCCTCCCCTTCGGCGTGGGCGCGGCGAGCCCGCGCGAGATCGAGCGCCTGAACATCCGGCGCGCCACAGCGCTCGCGATGCGCCGCGCGCTGCTCCACCTTCCGGCTGGCGTCGAGGTCGTCCTGGTGGACGGGCTCCCGATGGTCGAGATCGGCATCCCGCACCACGCGCTGGTGGGCGGCGACCGCCGCTCGTACGCCATCGCCTGCGCGAGCATCGTCGCCAAGACGGTCCGCGACCGCCTGATGCGGCGGCTCGCCGCGCGCTATCCCGACTTCGGCTGGGAGCGGAACAAGGGGTACGGCACGCCGCAGCACCTTGCCGCGCTCGAGCGCTGCGGCCCGACCCCGCACCACCGCATGAGCTTCGCACCCGTCGCGCAGCGCGCGCTGCTGTAGCGGACTCGCGCATCGGCGCGCGAGGGCGCCGCGTCGCGGGGGCACGCTGGGCTCGGGCGCGCTGTGCCACGCCGCGCGAGGAACACGCGCGCACTCGGGCTCGGTGCGTGGGCGCTCGGTCGCGGCGACGGCGGCGCTCGCCGGTCGGACGGCACGCACGGCGCCCGGCTTCGCGCCGGCGTCTCCGCTCCTCGCGCCCGGCTCCTCGCCGGCCTCGCTGTGCTCGCGTCGTGCCGCGCGCCCCTACCGCCGCTGCATGATCTGCAGACCCACGTAGCAGGGGAACTGGCTGCAGTTGGTGGGCGCGTACACCAGCCGGTACCGGGTCCCGTGAACGGGGGCGGTGAGATTGATGCGCGGCGTGGTCGAGCCGCTCGTGTCGGCGGAGACGACGGCGCTGTCCGGGCCGATGAGGCGCAGCACGATCCCCGCGACCCTCTCCTCCCCGGCCGCCAGGATGACGTAGGACCCCCGCGTCGGCTGCCAGCTCTCGGTCTTCGGCGAGGGATCACTGTAGAACTGGCGTGTCATCTGCTGCTGGGCCTCGAAGTAGTTGGGGCCGAGGGCGCGCTTGATGCGCGCGAGTGCGCTGTCGACTTGAGCCAAGCGCCGTTCTTGGGCAGTCGCCTTGGGGGCCACTGCGCACGTGACGGCAGCGGCGAGCAGGGCGAAGGCGAACGCGGTTCGCATACGGTTGCTCCGGGAGAGAGGGATTGGATCAGCGTGTGTCGGCCAATGTTCGAGTCCGGTGCCGCCGCCGCAAGGGTGGCTACCTCGTCATTGACGACTGTTTCGTGTTCAATTGCGCGGGAAACACGAAGGGCCGGCGCGGTGCGGGGGCAGGGCGCGCTCTGGCTCGGTGCGTGGGCGCTCGGTTGCGGCGACGGCGGCGCTCGCCGGTCGGACGGCACGCACGGCGCCCGGCTTCGCGCCGGCGTCTCCGCTCCTCGCGCCCGGTTCCTCACCGGCCTCGCAGTGCTCGCGTCGTGCCGCGCGCCGCTGTCACTAGGAGTCGGGTGTCAGGGGGTGTCGGGGGATTGGTCCCAGGGAGGCACATCCCCGGCCCTGACCCCTCTCCCTCACACCCCCTGACACCCGACACCCGACACCTCACACCTAGTTTCGCCTGAACGGTTGCACCCCGAAGTAGCAGGGATACTGGCGGCAGCCTGTGAGCGATATCTCGAGGCGATAGTAGGCGCCGTTCTGCGTGACGGTGTAGGTGAATCGCGGCGTCGCAGAGCCGCTGGTGTCGGCGGCGACGAGGACGTTGTTCGCGTCGAACAGCCGCAGCTTGATCGCCGTGACGTCGTTGTCGCCCGCTCCCGCGAAGACGTACGTCCCGGCGCTCGGGACGAGGCTCTCGGTCGCCGGCGTCGAGTCGCGCCTCGAATTCATGATGGTCTGGCGGGACTCGGAGTACCGCGGGCCGAGCTGGCGCTTGATGCGCGCCAGCTGGCTGTCCACTTGGGCCATGTACTGCTCTTGGGCTGGCGCCTTGGGGGCCGCTAGGCACGTGACGGCAGCGGCGAGCAGGGCGGAGGCGAAGGCGGTTCGCATACGGTCGCTCCGGGAGAGGGTAGTCAGTGTCCACCAATGTTCGAACTCGGTCCGGCCGCCGCAAGGGTGGCCGCCTCGTCATTGACGACCATTTCACATCCAATAGCGAGGGGAAGCACGAAGGGCCGGCGCATGGCCGGCCCCTCGCATCCCGTCTTCGGGTTCCCCCGGCTATCTGCGCGAGAAGACCTGGAAGCCCCAGTAGCAGGGGTTGGTGCGGCACGTCGCCATCTCGACCGACACGCGGTACTGCCCCGTGGTGGTCGCGGTGAACTCGAGGACCGGCGTGTCGTCCAAACAGGATGTCCTCTGCGAGCTTGGTGCCGCTCGGGTCCCAAATACGGAGGTCCACGTCGGTGCAGTCGTTGTCGCACACGCCGACGATGGCGTACCGCGTGCCGCCCGTGAGGTTGATGTTCATAGACTCCCGGGCGCCGCCGTTCAGGCTGCCGGTGACCGGGTCGCGGTCGGCCGAGTAGCCTTGCTGCACCACGCCGCTCGCGGCGCGGTTGAGGTAGGTGCGGACCTGTTGCTGGAAGGAGTTCTGCGCCTGCGCCTCAGAGACGGCGGCGCAGCCGAGTGCGGCGACGACGAGACCGGTGACGATGCCGGAGTTCACAGCAATCTTCCGATCAAAGATCAGTACTGTCAGGTTGTCGTTTGCGGCCGACGTTGTAAGTCATGGGCCTGATACGCACCATGGGCCTTTCGAGCGCGAATCGATTTCAGCGCGGCGGTAGCATTCTGCCTCCTCCTGACTCTGGAGCACTGGCGAATGCACACCGGGCGCGCCGTCTTTGCGCGGCTCACGTATCAGGAGACCTTGCGCGATATCGAGACCGCGCTGCGGGCGATGCACCGCAACAGCTATCATATGGGCTTCCGCGGGGCGATCGCGCGCACCACGCTTGCGGAGGCCAACGAAAGTAGCGACCGGCGTCTCTTCGCCGACTTCGCCCACTAAGGGCCGGCGCATGGCCGGCCCCCGGTGCGATTCAGGCGATGGGTCGAACTAGCGCCGGTAAACCTGCACGCCCCAGTAGCAGGGGCTGGTCGAGCAGCCCGGCATCAGCGCGACCATTCGATACTGGCCCGTCGAAGTCGCGGTGAACGTCAAACGCGGCCAGTCATCGGTCGCGACGTCTTCGGCGAGCTGATTGCCCGACGGATCGAAGATCCTCAGGTCGAAGTCGCTGCAGTCCTCGTCGCATGCGCCCTGGATGGCGTAGGAGACGCCTGCCTGCAACTGGATCATGGTGTTCCCCTGGGCGCCCTGCCGCAGGCTGCCGCTCAGGAGGTCCCGATCCCGCTGATAACCATTGCTCAGGATGTCGCTCTCGTGCCGGCCGATCTCGTTGCGGACCGTCTGCCTGTAGTTCTCCTGCGCGAACGCCGGGGACGCCGCAGTGCACCCGAGTGCCGCGACGACGAGGCCGGTGACGATGGAGGAGTTCATCGGAATCTCCCGATCAAAGGGTGGACGGCAACGGCTGAGGATTCGCTAATTATCGGCATCCGCGGTGTCTTCGCAAGGTCATAGGTCACATCGGCTGTCCTCGGGGCCCCGCGCGATCGAGGCGTTCCTTGCGGCCGATCTCCTCAGGTGCGACGGGGGCCGCGAGTCGATTCTGCCCGGTGTTCAGGCAAGAACAGTACCATCGCCAGAATTGCTCTAAGTGTTTGCCGTGCAAACGAGATAGCGCGATACTGCCCGCGACTGCGGCAGCGGCCATTCGTTCCCTGTTCCGGCAGATTGTGGTTCGGGCTTCGAGCAAGGCCACGCGCCACAGTCCTGGTGGCGCGTTCTTTGTGCGGGCTCCGGCGCGCTTGCCTAAGCCGTTGCCCGTGGCGACTTTTTGCGTATTCGACCCGGTAGCTCAACTGGTAGAGCAGCGGACTTTTAATCCGCAGGTCGTGGGTTCGACGCCCACCCGGGTCATCAGCAAGGGCAACGACTTAGCCCCGGTCGCGTTTGGCCGGGGCTTCGGCATGGCGCCCATTTCGCGTCTGTACGCTGCCGCGGTGCAGGTCCGCCCGCAATGCGGTGGTCCGGCGTGCGTTGATTCGGTTCTCATCCTGACAGGCCGAACCTCACTGTGGGGCATGCCCCGCTCCACATCCGCGCCGCGCGCCCGTGAAGTCGTCTCCCTCGCGATCGAATCCCGCATCCACACAATCCGCGGCGTGCGGGTCATGCTGAGCACCGACCTCGCACTGCTCTACGGAGTGGCGCCGCGGGTGCTGGTGCAGGCTGTCCAGCGCAACCGCGGCCGCTTCCCGAAAGACTTCCTCTTCCAGTTGACGGTGACCGAGCAGCGCAACTTGAAATCACAATCTGTGATTTCAAGTTGGGGAGGTGTGCGCCGCGCGCGCCCCTACGCCTTCACCGAGCAGGGCGTGGCGATGCTCTCGAGCGTGCTGCGGAGCGCGCGGGCGGTGCGGGTCAACGTGGAGATCATGCGCGCCTTTGTGCGCCTCCGGGCCGTCGCCGGATCGGTCGGCGATCTCGCGCGCAAGCTCGATGAACTCGAGCACAGCTACGACGCGCAGTTCCGCACGGTCTTCCAGGCGATCCGCCAGTTGATGGAGCCGCCCGCGCCTCCCCGGAGAAGGATCGGCTTCGTGACTTCCCAGGCCCGTCCGGGGTCGGCGTCGGGTCGCGGGAGGGCCGGGGCCTCTGGGCGAGACGTGCTTGCGGCTCAGCCTCGCAACGCGGCGAGCAGCTCGTCCAGGGGCACGCTCACGATGGCGGAGGCGCGGTCGCTCATGGCATAGGGTAGGATGAGTTCACGGCCGAGGACGAGGGATCCGCAGCTATAGACGACATTGGGCACGTAGCCTTCTCGTCCGGCGCCCTCCGGCGCCAGCAGGGGTTCGCGTAAGCGGCCGATGAGCTTCGTCGGATCGTGCAGGTCGAGCAGCGCGGCCCCGATGCAGTACGTGCGCATCGGTCCGACGCCGTGGGTGATCGCCAGCCAGCCGGCCTCGGTCTCGATGGGCGATCCGCAGTTGCCGATCTTCACGGACTCCCACATCTCCGCCGGGCGCAGCAGCACCTTCGCGTCGCTCCAATAGGGCGGATTGTCCGAGAACATGACGAACAGGTTCTCGTCATCCTCCCGCGACAGCATCGCGTAGTTGCCGTCGTTCCGCCGGGGGAAGAGCGCCATGCCCTTGTTCTGCACCGCGGCGCCGTTGAGGGTGAGCACGGCCGTTGCTCTCGTTCGGCGAGACGGGGAAGATGATGCGCTCGCTCATGGCGAGCGTCGGCGCGAAGTGCATCTCGTAGTTGGAGTCGGCGAGCCACTGGACGCAGCGCTGTGGGCGTTGTCGAAGCCCATCTCGTGCAGCTTGACGATGAACGGCGCCTTCTCGTAGCTGGGGTTGGGGTCGATCTCCGGCACGGTGACGAAACAGGAGACGAGGTCAAGTCCGATGCCGCCGTCGGGGGCGATGAGGCCGGTCCGGAACGCGGCTGTCCGTGGGCCGCGAAGTGCTCACGTGCAGCGTCGAGGAAGGGAACCTCTTGAGCGCCGCCACCGGCTGGCGGGAAGGACGCCGGCTGCGATCGGTCACCTACGACGGCGAAGAGGTCCCCGGAGAGGTCGCCGCCGAGGGCGATCTTCCGTTCGCGTTCGCCGGCATTCGCCGGGACGTCACCGCCAGGGTGCGGGCCGAGGATGCCGGCGATCTCCTGCTGGATCCCCTGTTCGAGATACCCGTGGAGATCGTGCGTCACGCCATCGGCTACCGGCCCGACGAGCCGAGCCCGGCGTTCGACGGGCGTTTCGTCCTATCAACTCGACGCCAGCCCAACACACTGCAGCACGTGAGTGCTCTGAACCCGAGTCGACCGTGCGGAGAACGGTCAAGGCGCTGTCGTACGGATCTTCTGCGTGGGCCAATCGATCTACCGTGCGCCCCATGGACGGAGCGCCCGCAGCACGTCGGCGCGATCGTCGGTCCAGGCCCGGTCGCCAGGTCGGGCGCGCAGCGGGGTCCAGCCACCACTCCGTGTCACCGCCGCCGTCGCCCGCTCGTCCGCGGCGAGTAGCACCCAGGTCGACGGCGACTTGCCGCGAGCGGTCTCATTGGCAGCGATGACTGCATCGTCCGCGAGGTAGGCGACCATCGGCGGAGCCGCGTCGCGGGCGAGCGCGCCGAGGACCGGCGGGAGATCGAGATAGCGGTTGGAGACGTTGACCGCGAGGATGCCGTCGGGCGCGAGGCGCGCGCGGAAGAGACGCAGCGCCTCGCGCGTGAGCAAGTGGACCGGGATCGCGTCGGATCCGAACGCGTCGACCACCAGGACGCCGAAGCGATCGACGGCGCGCGTGAGCGTCACCCGCGCGTCGCCGAGTACGATCTCCGGCTCGCCGGCGCGACAATCGGCGAGGTACGTGAACGATCCCGACGCGCGCGCCATCGCGACGACGGCGGGGTCGAGCTCGAAGAAGGTCCAGCGCTGGCCGGGATCGGCATAGGCGGCGAGCGCGCCGGCCCCGAGGCCGATCACCCCGACGCGCTGCACCCGGGGGTCGCCGTGCAGTGCGGCGAAGAGACGGCCGATCGGGCCCGTCGGGTAGTAGTAAGCGAGCGGCGTCGCACGGCGGACGGGGTCGAGGCTCTGACGTCCGTGGACCGTGTTGCCGTGGACGAGAACGCGGAAGGCGCCTGTCGGATCGATGGTGACGCGATGCACCCCGAAGAAGCTCCGCGCGCGGTAGGTGGCACGCCCGTGCACACCGTCGTACAGGCTGCCGGCGAGCAGCAGTGCCGCCACCCCGAGCGCGAAGCGTCGCGGCCGCTCGAGGAGCGTGTAGCAGGCGATCACCGGCACCGCGAACATGCCGGCGACGCTGAGCGGTCCCGGCTCGGTGCCGTGCCACTGCAGCGTGACGACGAGCGCCGCCGTCGCCGTGCCCAGTCCGAGCGGCAGCAGCCAATCGAGCCGGCGCTGCCTCGCGGTCGAAGGTCCCGACGGGGCGGGCCGCAGAGCGCACACCGCGACCAGCACCAGCGGGTACTCGAGCAGTGACACGAAAAGCACGGGCGCGAGGAGCGCGTTGAAGATGCCCCCCGTGACGCCGCCGAGCGCGATCCACAGGTAGAACTCCGTCAGGCGCGTCGTCGCCGGGCGATCGCTCGCCAGCTCACCGTGGCAGAAGAGCGCGATCCAAAAGAGTCCGCCCAGGTGCAGTGCCACCAGGAGCGTCGCCGGCTCGGTCGCCTCCGAGAGCAGCGACAGCACCAGCATGACGATCGCGAGCGGTGTCCAGCGCGCGAGAAAGGCCGGACGTGGATGCCGCCGTCGCGCGAAGGCGAGGATGAACGTCAGTAGGTAGAGCGCCATGGGCACCACCCACAGCAGCGGGATCGCGGCGATGTCGGTCGTGAGATACGCGGTCACGCTCAGCAGGAGACTCGACGGGACGAAGGCGAGCACCAGCCAACGGACGCGGCGGTGCGTGGATAGGCGTGGGTCGGTAGCAGCACGCGCGGCCGGCCTCACCGTGGCGGCCTGCGGCAGGCGCCAGAGCCACACCGCGCAGCCGGCGACGAGGGCGGCAAGCACGACGTACCCGACGCTCCACGCTCGCCACTGCGCCGGCAGGCCCAGCGCCCGCTCGACGACGAAGGGGTAGCCCAACAATCCGACCATGCTCCCCAGATTGCTCGCGGCGTACAGAAAGTACGGGTCGCGGGCGGCGCGATGCGTGGTGGTGGCGAGCCAGCCCTGCAGCAGGGGCGCGGTCGCGGCGAGGATGAGGAACGGCAGGCCCAGCACCACGCTCACAAACCCGAGCAACCAGGCGGCGGGATGCGCCAAGTCCGGCACGGTGCCGCCCTCCGGCCTGGCCCACGGCAACATAGACAGCAGGACGAACAGCAACCCCACGTGCAGAACGGCCTGGCGCCGCACGCCCAGCCAGGCGGGTGCCAGGTGGGCGTAGGCGTATCCCGCCAGCAACGCCGCCTGAAAGAACACCAGGCACGTGTTCCACACCGCGGGAGATCCTCCGAGCACCGGCAGCAGCGTACGCGCCGTCATCGGCTGGACGACAAAGAGGAGCGCCGCGCCGACGAACAGCGTCAGCGCGAACCAGGCGGTCGCCAGCGCATCGCGGGTGCGCTCCTGCTTAAGGGCCACGGATGCCGATTGCGGCCTCAGGCAGCGCTGTTGGCCAGGGCGCGGGCCGTACGTGTCTGTAGGTGTTCATGGACAGAACATTGCTTCGCGTCAGGCGGAGAACAAGACGGCCGGCACTCGAAACGGCTCGTTCCGGCACGTGCTTGTCGAGATCGCTCGTCCCGCCAACTTGGCCAAGCCGTGCGGAGTTGTGCATACTAGGATGTAGCCGGCCCGAGTGGCGGACGACCTTTTCGTCCGCAGGTTGTGCTTTCGACGCCCACCCGGGTCATCAGCAGCGGCAACGACTTGGCCCCGGCCAGGGATTGGTCGGGGCGAGGCTGCCAAGCGGGCTCCCCATTGGAGCCTCGGGCCTACTTCCGATCTTCCCGCTCTCCTTGATCCCAACCGGTCCTCTTCTCGGAGGACCAGTCCTGACCAATTGCCCTCCGAGGCTGACTGGAGGGAAGCCGGCGGAAGCGTCGCCTCGCTTCAACCGGCCATTCTCCGCCTCGCGCAGCCTGTGGATGATCTCCTCCGCCGTGTACCGATGCTGCGCCATGGCCCGCACCCTCCGATGACGGGGAACCTACGTCCACACCACCTGGACCAGGAATCGCAGGGCAGGTCACTTGACGTCATGTCCTGTCAGGGCATATATTGCGTCGCCATATATTGGGAGGCCAGCGTGTTCAGTCCGGAGTTGAAGAAAGGGAGCGTCGAGCTGATGATCCTCGCACTCCTCGAAGACCAGCCCTCGCACGGCTACGAGCTCGGCAAGCTGATCGAGTTGCGGTCGGGCGGCGGGATCCGGTTCAACGCGTCGACGCTCTATCCGGTGCTCTACCGGATGGAGAACGACGGCTGGATCACCAGCCGCTGGGTGGAGAGGCCGGGCGAGCGGCGGCGCTGCCACTACAGCCTCACCCGCAAGGGTCGCGACGTCCTGGACCGGCAGCGGGGCGACTGGGCGGCGTACGTCAATGCCGTGAATCTGGTGATCGGAGAGAGCCGTGCGTGACTGGAAGGCGTACGTCCGCGAGCGCCTGGCGCTCCCAGCCCTGAAGAGGCTGCGAGACGAGCGGATCGTAGAGGAGCTGGCGGGGCAGCTGGAGGACCTGTATCGCCAGCACGTCGCCCACGGCCTGAGCGAAGCGGAGGCCGAGCGGCAGGCGATGGCGCACGTGACGGATTGGGATGTGCTGACGAGCCGGATCGCGGAGGTGGAGCGCGGCAACCGTGAGCCGGCGGCGGGGCAGTGGGTCGAAGGGACGGCGAGCGAGCTCGAGCGCCGAGGCGGTGTCGGGGAAGCGCTGGCAGAGCTGCTCCGGAACCTGCGGCTCCTGGCGCGGAGCGCGCGGCGCGAGCCGGCGTTCTGGGCGGTGACGGTCGGGATCCTCGCGCTGGGGATCGGCGCCACGACGGCGATCTTCTCGGTCGTGGACGGAGTACTGCTGAAGTCGTTGCCGTATCACCGTCCCGAGCAGCTGGTGTACTTCGGCAACGGGGCCTTCCCGATGCCGCGGGTGGCGGACTTCGTCGAGAACACCACCAGCTACTCGAGGCTCTCCGGGGTGTGGGATGACGATGTGGACTGGACCGGGGGCGACCACCCGGTGCAGCTGGCCGGGGCGCTGGTGCTGCCGGGCTATCTCGAGCTGTTCGACGCGCGCGTCGCGCTCGGGCGGTCGCTGCAGGCCGGCGACTTCCTCGACGCGCCGCACCGCGCGGTTCTCTCCTACGGAGCGTGGAGGGACCTGTTCGGGGGCGATTCGAGCGTCGTGGGCCGATCGCTGACACTCAGAGGAACTCCCGTGGAGGTCGTGGGAGTACTGGCCCGCGACTTCACGTCCCCCGCGGGACTCACGGGACGCGAGAGCGACGTGTTCCTGGCCACGGACCCCCGCTGGCAGGGGCTGCAGGATCCCGGCTTCTTCGCGATGGAGGTGTATGGCCGGCTGCGGGAAGGCGCGTCGCCGGCATCGGCACAGAGCGAGCTGGACGGGCTCATCACGCGGCTCGCGGACGCCCATCCGCAGCTGCATCGCCGGCGGGACGGCGCCCTTCGGGCGGTACCTGTGCTCTCGCTCCAGACCTCCCTGACCGGTGACGTGCGCGGTGCGCTGACGCTGCTGCTGGGTGCGGTGGGGCTGCTGCTGCTCATCGCCTGTTCGAACGTGGCGAACCTCCTGCTCGCCCGGGGAATCGGGCGGCAGCACGAGATCGCCGTGCGAAGCGCGATGGGTGCCGGCCGGCTCCGCATCCTGGCGCAGTTGCTCACGGAGAGCCTGGGGTTCGCGCTCGCCGGTGGCGTGCTCGGGATCGTGCTGGCGATCGTGGGCGTGCAGGCGTTCGAGCTTTGGAACCCCGGGGACATCCCGCTGGTCGAGCGTGTCATGGTGGACGCTCGCGCACTCACGTTCGCGCTCGTCGTGTCGCTGCTGACGGGGGTGCTCTTCGGTGCCGCCCCGGCGCTCCAGGCCTTCCGCCTGAACGTGAGCCAGGTGCTGAAGGATGGGGGACGCACCGGCCGGGGCGCCCACCGCGGCAGGCTGCGGAGCACGCTGGTCGCGGCGGAGATCGCGATCGCGGTCGTGCTCCTCGCGGGCGCGGGGCTGCTCTTCAACAGCTTCCTGCGCATCACGTCGGTGCGTCCGGGCTTCGACGCCGAGCATCTGGCGGGCGTCGAGCTGCGCCTGGGCGGCAGTCGGTACGGCGAGCAGGAGCGGGTGCAGTTCGTGCGCCGGCTGCTTCCGCGCATCGCCCAGATCCCCGGCGTACGGGCGGCCGCCGTCTCCATGTCCGTCCCGTTTCAGTTCTACGGATCCGTTCGCCGCGGCTGGATGACAAGCCGATTCGTGAACGACGAGGGAGTCGCGATCGATCAGGCCACGCAGATGCAGCCCGTGACGCCGGGCTTCTTCGCCACGATCGGTGTGCAGTTGCGCGGCGACGACCTGGGCACGCGCGCGCCGACCGAAGTGCCCATGCCCGCCGTGGTGTCCCAATCGTTCGCACGGCGGCTCTTCGGGAGCCGTGACCCCATGGGTCTGGTGTTCAGGGGAGTGCGGAGCGATGGCCAGCAGGAGGACATGCGGGTCATCGGCGTCGCCTCAGACCTCCACCATTGGGGACTCGACCAGGCCCCGGACCCCACGATCTATCTCCCGTGGGAGCGGGTCGGGGCGTCGATGGGCATGCACGCGCTCGGCGTACGCAGCGATGGCGACCCGGCGGAGGTCCTCCCCGCACTGCGCGCCGCGATTTGGGAGACGGACCCGGACATGCCACTGCCGGACCTGTTCACGGTGCCGCAGCGCATGGCCCAGTCGGTGGCATCGCCGCGGTTCTACTCGGTGCTGCTTCTCGGTTTCGCGGCGGTGGCCCTGGCGCTCGCAGCAGGTGGCATCTACGGGTCCATGCTGTACTCCGTGAGCCGGCGCCGTCACGAGCTGGGCATTCGTGCCGCACTCGGCGCCGACGGATCGCGCCTCATGCGCCTCGTCCTCTGGAGCGGCGCGCGCGTGACCGCGGTCGGCGTGGTCCTCGGAGTTCTCGGGGCCCTCCTGGCCACACGCGTGTTGCGCAGCATGCTGTTCGGGGTCTCGGCTGGCGATCCCCTCACGCTGGCGGCTGTGGCGTCGCTGATGGGGGTCGTGGCCATGGTCGCCTCGCTGGTGCCGGCCCTGCGGGCCGCCCGTGCGAATCCCCTGGAGGCGATGCGGGCGGAGTGAACGCAGCGATGTGAACACTCCGCTGACGCGGGAAGCACATGCTGCGCGTGTTGCGGTGACCGAGCAGCGCAACTTGAAATCACAATCTGTGATTTCAAGTTGGGGAGGTGTGCGCCGCGCGCGCCCCTACGCCTTCACCGAGCAGGGCGTGAAGTCGATGAACCCGCGCTCCACATCCGTGCGGTCCAGTCGCACGCGGAGTCGGTGGCCGACGTCCACGCTCCCGGCCCCGCCCTCCAGGCGCCCTTCCACGGGCAGATCCAGCAGGCGGACCCACGTGCCTTTGGCGGACGCGCCCGTGACGATGGCATCGAATTGCTCGCCGATCCTCGCCTCGAGCAGCAGGGCGGCGGCGGACTTCTCGACTTGGCGCGCCACCTTCTTCGCTGCGTCTTCCGCCGCGGTACAGTGCTTCGCGAGCGCGGTCAATTCGTCGGTCTCGTAGGGCAGGGCGCTTCCCGCCACCGCGGCCTTCAGCAACCGCTGCGTGATGAGATCGGGGAAGCGGCGGTTCGGGGCGGTGGAGTGCGCATAGTCCTTGACCGCCAGTCCGAAGTGCCCGGCGCTACTGCCCCCCGGAAGTTCGACGACGTACTCACCCGGCCCGAGGAGCTTGATGACGCTCAGGGAGAGATCGGGGAAGCGCAGCGGGTCGGCGGCTCGCGCCGTCACCAGAAAGACGTCCAGGGCCTTGGCGTCGGGGTCCGTCGGCAACGTCGCGCCGTGCTCCGCCGCCAGCTCGACGATCCGCTCCCAACGTTTGGGCACGCGGACGACGCGCCGCAACGACGGCGACTTCCGGGACGCGAGAAAGCGTGCGGCGACGCCGTTGGCGGCGATCATGAAGCTCTCGATGATGTCCTTGGCCCCGTTCCCCTGGTCCGCGTCCAGGGCCGTGAGCGTGTCCCCATCGAAGACCGGACGCGCCGCGACGGTCTCGAGATCGAGCGCCCCGTTCCGGTGCCGGAGCGCCTTCAGTGCCTGGGCCCCCCGGTCCTGAAGTCGGAGGTTCTCGTCGAGGCCGGCGATCGCGCCGAGCCCCTGCGGCATCGGCCCGCTGCCGTCCAGCCAGGCGGCGACGCTGTTGTACGCGAGCTTGGCCTGGCTCCGCACCGTCGCCTGATACAGGTCCGAACTCCGCAGCGCCCCGTCCGCGGCGAAGACCATCTCGATGACGACGGCGAGGCGGTCCGCTTCATGGTTGAGCGAGGTGAGATCCGTCGAGAGTCGCTCGGGCAGCATCGGAAACGTCTCGCCGACGGTGTAGACCGAGGTGGTGTTCTGCCGCGCGTGATCGTCGAGCGCCGAGCGCCGCGCGACGAGGGCGTCGACGTCGGCGACGGCGACCAGGACCTTCACGGCCCCCTCGGGCAGGGCCTCCGCGACGGTGAGCTGGTCCAGGTCCCGCGAGTCGTCGTTGTCGATGGAGCACCAGATCAGCTCCCGGAGGTCCCGCGTCGCTTGGCTGGTCCCTGTCGCCGGCCCGCTGATCCCGTCGAGTTGGGCGAGCGCCTCGGGCGGGAACTCCGGAACGAGTCCGCGCTCGAGCATCACCCGATGAGCGATGTCGCGCAGGATCGCGCGGTGGGGCCGGCCGGCTGGATCCGTCATGGGGTCGCCTTCCTGGAATCCCGTGTTGTGATGTCGTGCTCCATGAATGCAGCCTACTCTCCATCGCGATCGTTCGCCAACCCACCGCTCCGTCATCAGCAGGGGAGACCTGTCGCGGTTGTTGGATTCGGGATCCGGTGTTCTATTGCCCGGAGCCGACGAGAGCGAGGAAGCCGATGCCAGGATTGACTCCGGGACGACGATTCCAGCCGGCGTATCTCAGTTTCAGACGCCGACCGGCGCCGGAGCGGCTGCTGGCGTTCGTGGAACGTCAGACCAAGGGCCTGATGTTCGGCTGCCGGATGTGCGGCAACTGCCTCCTGCAGGAAACCGCCTTCATCTGCCCCATGGAGTGCCCCAAAGGACTGCGCAACGGCCCGTGCGGCGGCTCCACGCCCGAGAGCTGCTACGTGGATCCCAGCCGGCCCTGTATCTGGCACCGCATCTACGAACGCGCCGAGTGGATGGGCCGCACGGACCGCCTGATGGAGGTGCTGCCGCCGCTCGACTGGTCGCGCGTCGGCCGCGAGACCTGGTTCGAAGTCCTCCAGGGGATCCACCGCCGCGGGTATGGCGAGGCCGTGGCCAGTCTGTTCGCCGGCCGGGAACGGCGGCGGGCATACTGGAGCGGCCTGTTCCACGAGATCCGCCAGCCCGAGTGGTGGCAAGGCGATGACCGAGCGCACCCCGCGCCGCCGCACCGACCCGTCTCCAAGCTTGAAGAGAAGCTCGCCGCCGGGCAGTTCGTCGTGACCGCGGAGGTGGCGCCGCCGCTCTCGGTCACGCCGGACGAACTGGCTAGGACGCTGGGCCTGCTGCGCGACTACATCGACGCCGCCAACTTCACCGACAATCCCTCGGCCACTCCACGAATGTCCTCCCTGGCCTGCTCGGTGATCGCCCTCGCTCAGGGCGTCGAGCCGGTCATGCAGATCGCCGCGCGGGACCGGACCCGGATGGGTCTGCAGGCGGAGGTGCTGGGCGCCGCGGCCCTGGGCATCCGCAACGTGCTGTGCCTCACCGGCGATCACTCGATTCTGGGGCCCGCGCCGCAGGGGCGCATGGACATCTGGGATCTCGACGCCATCCAGATGCTCTGGATACTGCGCCGCATGCGCGACGCCAGGCGGTTCCTGGACGGCCGGCAGATCGAGTATCCGCCCGCACTCTTTCTGGGCGCTGCGGCGTCGCCGTCCGCTTCGACGCCACGGATCCAGGCCCTGCGGGAACTCAAGAAATCCCACGCCGGCGCCCAGTTCTTCCAGAGCAATCTGGTCTTCGACGTCGCGGACTTCGAGCGGTACCTGGAGGCCCTCGATGGGGCCGGTGTGCTGGGGAGGACGCCCTTCCTCGCCGGCATCACCCCGGTGCGCAACGCCAGGGCGGCCCGGGCCATGGCCCTGGTGCCGGGAGTGAAGATCCCGCCGGCCCTGATCGACCGCCTGGAGAAGTCGGCCCACCCGGAGGAAGAGGGTCTCCAGATCGCCCTCGAGATCATCGACAAGGTCCGGCGCCTGCCCGGGGTCGGCGGAATCCACATCATGGCCGTGGGCTGGGAACTGATCGTGCCGCGCCTCGTGCGGGAGGCGGGCCTGAAGGAGTCGCCGCCGGGCAAGACTCCGACGGTGCACGTCAGACCGAGCGGCGCGCCCCGCGTTGCCGCCGAGCCGCCCAAGGAACACACCGATCGCCGGTACCTGGACGCGCTGGCCGAGCGAGTCGTGGTGTTCGACGGTGCCATGGGCACCAGCATCCAGAACTGCGACCTCACGCCGGCCGGCTGCATCGACTACCTCGCTATCCAGAAGCCCGAGGTCATCGAGGCCATCCATGCCTCGTACCTCGAGGCCGGCTGCGACGCGATCGAGACGTGCACCCTCGGCTCCAATCGGCTGACCATGGCCGAGTATGGCCTCGCGGACCGGGTGCCGGAGATGAACCGCGCGGCGGCGGCGTTGGCGCGCCGCGTGGCCGACCGTTTCTCGGCTAAGGGCCGACGCCGCTTCGTGGCCGGCTCCATGGGACCCAGCGGGATGCTGCCGTCCTCGTCCGACCCCGAGCTGTCCAGGATTTCGTTCGAGGACCTGGCCGACGTGTTCCGCGAACAGGCCGAGGCCCTGATCGGCGGCGGCTGCGATCTGCTGCTGATCGAGACGTCCCAGGACATGCTCGAAGTCAGGGCCGCGATCGCCGGTGTGCAGCACGCATTCGCCGCGACCGGCAAGAAGATCCCCCTGCAGGTGCAGGTCACCCTGGACACCACGGGCCGGATGCTGCTCGGCACCGACATCGCCGCCGTGCTGGCCACCCTCGAACGGATGCCCGTGGATGCGCTCGGCATCAACTGCTCCACCGGCCCCGAGCACATGCGCACGCCGCTGGGTTACCTGGGCGAGAACTCGTCCCTTCCCATCTCCTGCATGCCGAACGCGGGCCTGCCGCTCAACGTCGGCGGCCACGCCGTGTATCCGCTGGGGGCGGACGACTTCGCGCGGGACGTGGCGGACTTCGTGGAGCGCTTCGGGCTCAACGCCGTGGGCGGTTGCTGCGGCACCACGCCCGAGCACATCCGGAAACTGGTCGAGCGGCTGACCGGCAAGCGGCCGCGGGTCCGCACCACCCGGCCACTGTCTCTCGTGTCGTCGGGCATCACCGTCGCGAGCCTGGTCCAGGACCCGGCCCCGATGCTGATCGGCGAGCGTCTGAACGCCCAAGGCAGCAAGAAGATGAAGCAGCTGCTCCTGGCCGAGGACTACGATGGCATCGCGGCGCTGGGGCGCGAGCAGATCGACGGGGGCGCCCACACGCTGGACATCTGCGTGGCGATGACCGAGAGGCGTGACGAGGCGTACCTGATGTCCCAGGTGGTCAGGAAGCTCAGCCAGACGGTGGAAGCCCCGCTCGTCATCGACACCACCGAGGCCGAGGTCCTGGAGGCCGCGCTGCAGGCGGCCCCCGGACGAGTCATCGTCAACGCCGTGAACATGGAGAACGGCCGCCAGCGCCTGGATGCCATGCTGCCGTTGGTCCGCGACTACGGCGCGGCCACCATCGCCCTGACCATTGACGAGATCGGGATGGCCCGCACCGCCGACCGCAAGCTGGAGGTTGCGCGGAAAATCCACGACATCGCCACGCGTGAGTACGGGATACTCCCCGATGCGCTGATCTTCGACGCCCTGACCTTCACGCTCGCCACGGGCGATCCGGAAACCGCCAACACGGCGGCCGAGACCCTCGAGGGTATCCGGCGCATCAAGGCCGCCCTGCCGGGCGTGCTGACGTCACTCGGTGTGTCCAACGTCTCCTACGGCTTCAAGCCCGTCGCCCGCCGGGTGCTGAACAGCGTGTTCCTCTATCACGCTGTGGAAGCCGGCCTCGACATGGTCATCGTCAACCCCAAGCAGGTCACGCCGTACGCCGAGATCCCCGCCGCGCAACGCGAGCTTGCGGAGGACCTGCTCTTCAATCGCAGGCCGGACGCCACCGCTCGCTTCATCGGCTTCTATGAAGGCGCGAAGTCGAAGCAGGCGGTGGAGACCGATCCGACGGCCGGCCTCTCACCAGCCGAGCGCCTGCACTGGCGCATCCTGCACCGCAGCGCCGAGGGTGCGGATGCCGACGTGGACGCGGCGGTCGTGGCCGGCGTGCGCGAGAGGACCGGCATCGCCGATCTCACCGTCGAGCCCGGGTACCGCTATCCCAACGCCGACACGTCGGCCGTCGCGGTGCACGTGCTGAACCACGTGCTCCTGCCGGCGATGAAGGAGGTCGGCGAGAAGTTCGGCACGGGCGAGCTGATCCTGCCGTTCGTGCTCCAGTCGGCGGAGGTCATGAAGAAGACCGTGTCGCATCTGGAGAAGTACCTGGAGAAGACCGAAGGCGTGAGCAAGGGCACGGTCGTGCTGGCCACGGTCTACGGCGACGTTCACGACATCGGCAAGAACCTGATCAAGACGATCCTGGCCAACAACGGCTACAGCGTACACGACCTGGGCAAGCAGGTGCCGGCCAACGCCATCGTCGACCGCGCGGTCGAACTCCGGGCCGACGCGATCGGCCTGTCGGCGCTGCTCGTCTCCACCTCGCGCCAGATGCCGCTCGTCGTCCGCGAGTTGGACCGGCGTGGTCTGGCCATCCCCGTTCTGGTTGGCGGCGCGGCCATCAACCGCGGCTTCGGGCGTGAGATCGCGTACGTCGAAGAGGACCGCGCCTATGCCGGCGGCGTCCTCTACTGCAAGGACGCCTTCGAAGGCCTGGAGTGCATCGACCGTCTGGCCGACCCGGCGACGCGCGAGCAGCTGCTCGATCGTGAGCGCAAGGCGGCACGCGAGCACCGCCGGGCGCCCGGCGCGGACGCGCCCGTGGCCGCCGTCCGCTCCTCGGTGGTGGCCCGGGTCGAGGACGTGCCCAAGCCGCCGTTCTGGGGCGCGCGCACGGTGGCGGCCCTGCCCCTCGAGGAGGTCTTCGCTCATCTCGACGAGAAGAAGCTCTTCAGGTTGTCGTGGGGCGCAAAGAACAAACTGGGGGCGGAGTGGGAGGCGTTGCGCGCGGAGTTCGGCGCGCGGCTGGAGCGCATGAAGAAGGACGCGCTCCGCGAGCGCTGGCTCGCCCCTCAGGCGGTGTACGGGTATTTCCCCGCCCGGTCCGAGGGCAACGACTTGCTGCTGTTCGATCCCGACGACCACCAGAAGATGCTTGTCCGTTTCTCGTTCCCGCGCCAGAAGAGCCAGGACCACCGTTGCCTGTCCGACTTCTTCCTGCCCGTCGGCTCGGCACAGCCCGACGTAGCCGCGCTGCAGGTCGTCACCGTGGGTTCCGCCGCGACCGAGCGGTTCGACGCCATGGACGGGCGCAACGAATACAGCGAAGCGTTCTTTCTGCACGGGTTGGCGGCGCAGACCGCCGAGGCGGCGACCGAGCTTCTGTTCGAGCGCATCCACGGGGAGTTGGGTCTCCCCGACGGTCGCGGCAGGCGCTATTCGTGGGGTTTCGGCGCGCTGCCCGACGTGGAGGAGCACCGCAAGGTGTTCGGGTTGCTTCACGCCGAGCGGGAGCTGGGCATGAGCCTGACTTCGGCGGGCCAACTGGTGCCCGAGCAATCCACGGCGGCGCTCGTCGTCCACCACCCCGAAGCGCACTACTTCAGCGCGTAGGGCGGGTCGGCGCTGGATTCCGCGCGGTTCGCGCGCCGTGCATGTGAATGGGAGTGGGCAACGCTGGACCCGCCACGTGCATCCAAGGAGTGACCAGGAGTCCCAAGAAGCTTCGCCGATGCGCCACCACGTCGTCCCGATCGTCGCCGCCGTGCTGCTCGCCGGCTGCCGGACCGGCCTGCCCGGCGAGCGGGGGGAGGCCTCCCCGCGCTCGGCTCCGGTCCCGCCCCCGGCTCTCGTCGCGGAGGCGGATCGGATGGCCGCGCGGGACCTGTGGCCCGGGTTCGACCCCCGCACGATGCCGGTGGCGATCTTCGACGGCCGCCAGACGTGGCTGTTCCGGCACCCCTCCGCGCCCGAGGGGTTCGAGGCGGACCCGGAGCATCCGGGCGTGCGCATCTTCCCCGGTCGCCATCCCTCCGTGACCGCGAACACCAGCACATCCCTCGGCGGGAGCGAGACCGCGGTGCTGCTGCTGGACTCCACACGGGCGAGCCTCACCGCATTCGCCGCGGTGCTGATCCACGAGTTTTTCCACAGCTTCCAGAATCGGCGCCACCCGACGTGGACCGCGAACGAGGTGGAACTCTTCACCTATCCAGCCGACGCCGCCGGGGCGCTCGCCTTGCGACGCCTCGAGACAGAGGCACTGCGGCGAGCGCTGGCGGCCGCGAGCGGTGCGGCGTCGGCCTGCTGGACGCGCGAAGCCTTGGGCGCCCGGGCACGGCGGTTCGAGCTGCTGCCGCCGGGCGCAGTGGCCTACGAGCGGGGCATCGAGTTGTTGGAGGGGCTCGCGGAATACGTCGAGTACCGCGCGAGGAACGTCCCAACACCCGTCGGATTCCCGCGCGCCGAGTACCCGGCCGACGCCGTCCGCCAGCGCGGCTACGCCGTGGGGCGGGCATTCGCACGCCTGCTGGACCGGTTCTCTCCCTCGTGGCGCGAGGACCTGGAGCGCCGCGATTCAACGACCCTCGACAGCCTGCTCGGCGTCGCGGTGCGCGGGCGGGCGGATGCCGCCGCGTCGTGCGCCTTCGGGGCCGCGACCGTGGAGGATGCCGGGCGGGATGCCGTGAGGGACATCTCCGCCCTGCGAGACCAGCGCGCGGCCCTGCGGCGAGCCTTCCTCGCCCGGAACGGATGGACGCTCGTCATCGAGGCGGAGCATCCCCCGCTGTACCCGGAAGGGTTCGACCCGCTCAACGTGCAGCGGCTGTCGGACGGCGAGGTCCTCCACACTCGCTGGCTGAAGCTCGGCGGACCGGCGGGGATGGTGGAGGTGATGGGCCGCGCTGCACTCACGCGGGCCGCCGGCACGCACCCCATCTTCGAAGGCGTGCGCTCGCTCACCGTCGCGGGCTTGCCGGGGGAGCCGGCCGTCACGGAGGCGGAGGGGCGGGTCACGATCGTGGCCGAGGGGGTGCGGGCCAGTCTCGTGGGAGCGACGGTGGAGCGGCAGGAGCGGGCGCGTACGCTGAGGGTGCTCGCCGCCGCCACGCCGCCGAGCGCCGCCGCACAGGGCGACTCGACTTGGCAGGACCACAACCGCGCCGCCGCGCTCGCTTTCCGGGCGCGGGACTGGCCCGCGTACCGGTACCACCTCCTCCGTCTCGATACACTGCTCAGGGGCCTGCCGCTCATCCAGCTGCGGCTCGCGAGCGTCGAGGCCCGGCTCGGCCAGGCCGATGCGGCGCTCCAGCGGCTCCAGCGCTACGCGGCAATGGGGCTCACGGCGAATCTGGACGCCGACTCGGCGCTGGCCTCGCTGCGTACCCTTCCCGCGTGGGCGCCGGTTGCCGAGCGCATCGCCCGCAATGCCGAGCCGGTGCGCCGCGGCGACACGGTGGTCGTGCTCCCGTCCCGGGACATGATGGCCGAGGACATCGCCTACGACGCGCGGAGCCGGCGGTTCTTCGTGAGCAGCATGCGTGAGCGACGCATCCTGGCCATAGACCGCGACGGCCGGGCCCAAGACTTCGTGGCGAGCGGCCAGGACGGCCTCTGGGCGGCGGTGGATCTGGGCGTGGATGCGCGCCGCCGCCTGCTGTGGGTCACGACCGACGCTCTCACTTTCCAGGTGGGCTACGACAGCGCGGACGCCGGCCGCGCGGCCGTCATCGCCTACGACCTCGACACCGGGCGTCTCGTGCGGCGCATCGACGCACCGCGAGACACCGCGCACTTCCTCGGCGATCTCGCGGTCGCGCCGACGGGCGAGGTCTACGTCTCGGACAACACGACGCGGGCGGTGTACGTCGTCCGGCCTGGCGCCGACTCGCTCGAGGTGCTCGTTCCGCCCGGCGTGCTGGCGAACCCCCAGAACCCGGCGGTCTCCCCGGACGGCCGGCGGCTGTTCGTCGCCGACTACCTGCTCGGCATCGCGGCGGTGGACCTTGGCACCCGCCGGGTGACGTGGCTCCCCCAGCCGCCGGATGTCGCGACGAACGGCATCGACGGCCTGTACGTGGCCGGGCGGTCGCTGATCGGGGTGCAGAACGGGACGGCGCCGGAGCGCATCGTCCGCTTCCCGGTGGACGAGGGATTCACGCGCATCCTGGGCTGGGAGGTGCTGGAGCAAAACCCGCAGCTGGACGAGCCGAACCACGGTGTGGTCGTGGGTGACTGGTTCTACTTCATCGCGAACAGCGGGGGCGAACGCGCCCGGGGCGCCACCCTCCAGGACGATCCGGCGGCCCGGCCTCCGGCGGTGATGCGGGTGCGGCTGCGCTGAGCGAACGCCTCCGTCTCGCTGTGCCGCGGGACTTCCTCTTCCAGTTGAACGCGGCGGAGGTGCGCATCTTGAAGTCACAGATTGTGACTTCAAGTTGGGGCGGCGCGCGCCGGGCGCGACCCTACGCCTTCACCGAGCAGGGCGTGGCGATGCTTCCGAGCGTGCTGCGCAGCCCGCGTGCCGTGAGGGTGAACGTGGAGATCATGCGCGCTTTCGTTCGCCTCAGGGCAGTCGCCGCTTCGGTGGCCGACATCGGGCGGAAGCTCGATGAACTGGAGCAGCGGTACGATGCGAGATTCCGCACGGTGTTCCAGGCGATCCGGCAGCTGATGGAGCCGCCAGCGATGCCGCGCCGACGGATTGGCTTCGTGACCCCCGGAGCCGGCACTTCGCCCGCGGGCCGGCGTGGCTCTCGGTCATCGCGTCGGGCCTAGCGTGACCGCGCGAGGCTCGCCCCCCGCGGGGTGACGTCCACCTCGAGGCGGCTCGCGAGCACGGCGATCGAGTCCCCACAGATCGGTGGGTTCGCCGGGACGAAGCGTCCGCCGACGTAGCCGTAGTACGCGTACGGTCGCGGCACCAGCGGGACCGGCTTCGTGAACACCCACTGCGGCGCCGGGGCCCTCGACCACGGTGTCAACCGCCAGCAGCCCGAGCTGTCGCCGGATACCGACGCCCGGCCGGCGAACTGCGTTGCGGTGTCCGCGGTCGCCCGCAGCTCGATCCAACCGACGACTCGGTCGCCCGCGAGCCACCAGCCCGGCCCCTCCATCGGCGCCCAGATCTGGAACCACGCCGGGAGCCCGGATGACGGCGGCGCGAGCTGCGGCAGCGGCAGCAGAGTGTCGAAGCCGGCACCGCTGCCGGCACCGCTGCCGGTGATACAGCCCACGTCGTCTCTCGGGTCGCGGCCCTCGGCGGTCAGGCGGATCTCGGTTCCGCTGACCGATGCGCTGAACACCACCCGGTAGGGGCACTGCGCGTAGCCCGACACCCGGAGGGCGCCCGGCCGGGTCGCGGTTACCGCGGTCGGCCATTCCAGCCAGGTCACGACGGCCGGCACGACGTCCACGCCGGTTGGCTCAGCGACGCACCCTGCCGCGAGCAGTGCGCCCGTCGTCAGCAGGATGCGAGGAGGGCGCATCGCCGCGCCTCAGCTCGCCACCGGGTTCATCACCCTCCCGAGGAACAGGATCGTCCCCGACAGCCGCTCGCGGATGGCCACGAGGAACGGCCGGTCCACGATGACGTGCGGCGGGCCGCCGCTGCAACAGACGACCCTGGAGATCTCCACCGACGTCACCGCCGCCGCCTCGGTCCCTTCTTCGTAGACGTCCACGAAGGTCTTGTGCTTGACCTTCGAGATGTAGGCCCTATCCGCCGGAATCAGCCGCGTGAAGTCGGCGAGGTCGCGGTTGAACGCGATCCCCATACCGAGCGTCGAGAGCACGTCCCTCAGCTCGCGGTCGTAGCGGAGCGTGAACTTCGGCATGGTGACGAGCACTCCGCCGGTGTCGAGCGCCGCCATCCAGCCATCCCAGCGCTCCTGCGTGAGGCCGGCCACCAGCGAGTCGATGTCGGCGGCGGTCCGCGGCAGCACGATGGTCATGCTCCAGGCCCGTCCGCCGTACGGCAGATCCACGATCGTCACACCGTCGCCGGCGTAGTAGCGGGCCGGCGCCGCGTCGCGATGTGACATCATCGGCGCGGTGACCGTGCCCCCGCCGCGCAGGGTGAAGGGCGCGTCCCGCGTGAGCGCGCGGTCGAACTGCTGCGTCCAGCTCCCCTTGAAGTAGATGGCGTTGATGAGGTACATGATCACGTCGCGCGGGATCGGGCTGTCCACGATCTCCGGGATCTTCCCGCGGGTCTGCGCGTTCACCCAGTCGTTGATCGTCTGCGCCGCCGTCGGCGCGGCGAAGTCCAGGGTCCGTACGGTGGCATCGAAGTAGGTGCGCGCGTCGTCCAGGAACGCCGCGCCGAAGGAGTAGCCCGCTCGGGCCCAGATCGAGTTGGCCAGAGTGAACTCCACGCCGCTGTCCAGGCCGCGGAGCAGGTCGATGACGCTGCGGTACCCGCGATTCACCTCGTCCATCGAGAGCCCGGAGAGCTGGAGGGCGTGCAGCATCGAGTCGCGCGTGGTGCCGGCGGCGCCGTTCACCGTCATGCCCAGCGCCATCGCGATGCTCACCGGCGAGACGAACAGGTTGGAGTCGGGGCCCGCGCGGGCCGCGAGGGCGCCGAAGAAGGCGAAGGCGAACTGGTTGTTCGCTGCCACGAGCTGCTGCTCGCCGGCCGTCAGGGCCCGTGGCAGCTGAGCGATCCGCGGCGCCATGAGAGACGACTCGCCGCACGTGACGGTCACGGACGCTACGGCGACAGCGAGGAACGGACGGAACACGGGACGCATACGGCCTCCCCAGGATGGCGGCGATTTCAGCTCGTTACCGGGTTCATCACCCGGCCGAGGAAGAGCACCGTGCCCGTCAGCCGTTCGCGGATGGCGACGAGGAACGGTCGGTCCACGACGACCCGCAGCTCCAGCGGCGCGCTCGTCACACCGATCTCCACCGATGTCACCGCCGCCGCCTCCGTGCCTTCCTCGTAGACATCCACGAAGGTCTTGTGCTTGACCTTCGTGATGCAGGCGCCGCCGGGCGGATAGAGTCGGGTGAAGTCGGTGTGCCACGGCCCGCAGAACGCCTCGCGCATCCCGAGCGCGGAGAGCACGCCCGTCATCTCGAGATCGTAGCGGAGCGTGAACTTCGGCATCGTGACGAAGACGCCGGTCGAGTCGAGCAGGCCCATCCAGGTGTCCCAGCGCTCCGCCGTGAGCCCCGCGACGACGCTGTCGGTCGCCGCGGCCGACCGCGGGAGCACGATGGTCATCGACCAGGCGCGCCCGCCGTAGGGCAGGTCCACGATCGTCACGCCGTCGCCGGCGTAGTAGCGCGCCGGCGCGGGATCGCCGTGGGACATCGTGGGCGCCAGCACCAACCCGCCGCCGAGGAGGTTGAAGGTCGCGTTGCGCGTCAGCGCGCGGTCGAACTGCTGCGTCCAGTTCCCCCGGAAGTAGATGGCGTTGATCAGGTACATGATCACGGAATCGGGGATCGGGCTGTCCACGATCGTGGGGATCTTCCCGCGCGTCGCCGTGCTCACCCAGTCGTTGATGGTGCGGGCCGCTGTCGGGGAGGCGAAGTCCAGCGACCGCACGTCGGCGTCGAAGAAGGTGCGCGTGTCGTCGAGGAACCCCGGGTCCGGGACAATGCCGGTCCGGTACCAGATCGAGTTGGCGAGGGTGAACTCGACGTTGCGGTCCAGGCCGCGCAGGAGGTCGATCACGCCGCGGTAGCCGGCGTTCACCTCCGCCATCGAGAGATCGGTCAGCTCCAGCGCGCGGAGCATCGAGTCGCGGGTCGTGCCGGCCGCGCCGTTCACCGTCATGCCGAGTGCCATCGCGATGCTGACGGGCGAGATGAAGAGGTTCTTTTCGGCCGGCTCCTGCCGGGCGATCTCGCGGAAGAGACTGAACGCGAATCGGTTGTTGGCCGCGACGAGCTGCTGCTCGCCCGCGGTCAGCGCGCGCGGCAGGGCCGTGATGGGCACGGTGGTGGGGGATTCGCCGCACGCGGCCGGTAGCGCCGCAAGCGCCAGGAGCACGAACCGACGTCGTATCGCTGCTCTCATGGATACTCCTCCCTACTGCACGCGCAGCGTGGCCGCGCCCGTCTTCCCGCCGCTCGTGGCGCGGATGACGGCGATGCCGGCCCGCAGCCCGCGGATGTTGGCGGTCACGCCGTTCACGCTGTAGATGCGGACGTTCGCGATGGTCGTGTCGCTCGAGGTCCACATGTAGGTCTGGTTCGGCAGCGCGATGCCCGCGCTGTCCCGCGCGCTGGCGGTGAAGTTGATGCTGTCGTTGACGGCGACGAACGCGCTGTCCGGCGTCACCTTGATCCACGAGACGCCCGTGGCCGGCGACGCGAGCACCGGGATGGTGAGGGTGCGGTTCTCGGCTCCGGCGTTCACCAGGATGCGCGCGGTGCCCGCACGCTTCGGCCTGAAGACCGCGCGGTTCGCGTACGAGAAGCTCACGTACAGGTTGGCGACGGAGGTGTCGAGGTTGGACCACGTGATGGTCGCGCCGGGCACCGTCTGGCCGGCGGAGTCCACCAGCGTCGCCGTCAGCTCCACGCTGTCCCCGACGTACGCGTAAGCTGGCAGCGGCGTCACGATGATGCTCGCGTTCGTGCCCCGCGGCAGGGTGATGCCCTGGTTCACGACCTCGGTGCCCGCGGTCACAATGACGTTGGAGCGCACTCCCGGAGTGAACGGCGAGGCGCGCGGCGCGTCGGCCCGCAGGATGTAGGTCCCGGGGAGCAGGTACGCGATGCGGAACCGGCCCGTCGCGTCGGTGCGGCCGGTGGCCCGCACCCACCACTCGTCGATGCCCCAAGCCGGGTCGCCGCTGTACACCGTGATGGTCACGTCCTTGATGGGCGCGCTGTACGCCGCGAGAGTGTCGCCGGTCACCACGCCGCTCACCGAGCCCGTGGCGAACCGGTTCACGGCGCGGAACACGGGGCTGAACACGAACGAGTGGCACGGCGCGCCGCACAGGAAGCTGCGGCCCACGTCGAAGTCGATGACGATGCTCGTGCCGGTGTCCGGGATGCCGATCGGGTTCTCGACCAAGGCATAGAGGGTGGGCCGGCCGGCGCTGGACTGCCAGTCCACCGCCAGGTGCTGCCCCGTCACCGCGGTGAGGAACGAGGAGTCGGTATCGATCACCATCCGCACGGCCTTGTACTGCCCCGCCGGAACGATGTCGCCGCCCAGGGTGTCCGTGACACCGCCGCTCAATTCCAGCAGATTGATACGGCGCCGCGGCTCGGCCACGGTGACCCATCCGGACGCGGTGTTGGTAGTATCGGGCTCGTTGCGCACCGCGATACTCACGATGTAGATGTCTACGCGTGCCACCGAGTCGTAAGGGAACGGGGAGTCGGTCAACTCGACGGTAGTGAGCGGGCTGCTGTGGCACCCTCCCGGTGAGTTTCCCGTCAGGCACGACAGGGCCGTGTCCTCCGTGTAGCAGGCGGCGAGGGCCAGAGCGGCGGCCGTGGCGAGTCGGGAAAGGCGCATCGTGGACTCCGCGTAGGAAGGGAACCCGGGCTCGGCACCCGGGGTTCACAGAGATTGACCCGCCGTGACGCCGTGGCGTCACAGCCGGGCCGGTGACGGAATCCCGCTTGAGGGGGTCTGTGTGGTAGAGGGCGACTCTGACGGGGTGTTGGTGCGCCGGGTCCTGGATGGCGACACCGAGGCGTTCGGCGGTCTCCTGGCGCGTCACCGGGAGCGCGGCCTCCGGTTCGCCACCGCGATGCTGGGCGACGCCGCCGAAGCCGAAGAGGCGGTCCAGGACGCCTTCGTCCGGGCGTATCGGAGCCTGCGCACCTGCCGCGAGAGCGAGCGGTTCGGCGCCTGGTTCCTCCGAATCCTGGTGAACCGGTGCCGGACGCGGGGCGCGATGCGGCGCCGGAGCGAGAGGGTGTTTGTGTACGACGAAGCCGCGCTGGAGCGCGCGGCCGCGCGGCCGGCCGGGGACCCGGGATGGCGCGAGGAGATCGATCGGGCGCTGGCACGGCTCGACGCCCTGCAGCGGGAGGCGTTCTTGCTCAAGCACGTGGAAGGATTGGAATACGAGGAGATGGCCCGGCTCACCGGTGCCCGGATCCCGGCGCTCAAGATGCGGGTGAAGCGGGCGTGCGACCACCTGCGAGTGCTGTTGCGGGAGGTGGACGATGCACGGATCCGCTGACGATCCCCTGATCGCGCGGGTCGCCGCCGAGCTGCGACGGCCGGTCCCGCTTCGCCCGGACTTCGACGCACGGGTGATGGCGGCGGTGCACCGGGCCATTCCCTCTCTGCCGGTGCGGGCGTGGACGTGGCTGCGCGAGCCGCGGGTGGTGGCGGTGTCGCCGATCGGCGTGCTGGCGATGGCAGCGGGGCTGGCGGGCATCCTGCTGGTGGGGGCTGTGAGCCGGGAGCCGGGAGCCGGAAGCCGGGAGCCGATAGCCGAGAGCCGGGAGCCGATGGCCGCCGCGTCCGTGACCTTCGTCCTGGTGGCGCCGCAGGCGCGGAGCGTTGCGCTCGCGGGGGACTTCAACGACTGGGACGCCTCGCGGGTGCTGATGCGGCGGGAGGCCTCGGGGCTCTGGACGGTGGACGTGCCGCTCACGCCCGGCCGCTACCGCTACGTCTTCGTGGTGGACGGCCGGCGCTTCGTCGCCGATCCGGCGGCGCCGCGCGCGGTGGGTGACGACTTCGGCACGCCGACGTCGGTGGTGACGGTCGGCGGCGGCGCGCTGCGTGCCGCGGAAGGGTCGCTGTGAACGCCCGTATGCTGATGCTTGCCGCCGCGCTCGGCGGGCTGGTGGCGCCGGCGGTGGCGCGCGCCCAGACCGAGCGGCTCGCGGGCCGGCTCGACGAACGCACGCGCGCGGCGGTCACCGCCCTCGTGGACTCGGCGCGAGCGGCGGGCCTGCCTGCCGATCCGCTCGTCAACAAGGCGCTGGAGGGCGCGAGCAAGGGCGCCGACGGTGCGCGGATCGCGGCCGCGGTGCGCGCTCTCGCGGGCGACCTGGCCCGGACCCGCGCGGCCTTGGGCCGGACCGCCACCGAAGCGGAATTAGTGGCCGGAGCCGCGGCGCTCCGTGCGGGCGCCACGCCGGCGTTCCTCGAGCGGCTCCGCGGGGACTACCCTCGCGAGCCACTGGTGGTGCCGCTGGCCGTGATGGCCGACCTCGTCGCGCGCGGGGTGCCCGCGGACACGGCGGCGCGCTCCGTGCTCGCGCTCGTCCGAACGGGGATGCGCGAGGCCGAGCTGGTGGCGTTCCGCCAGAGCGTCGAGCGCGACGTTGCCCTCGGCGCCCCCGCGGGCGCCGCGGCCGCGGTGCGCGTCAACGCGGCCGAGCGCGACTTCGCCACTACGCAGGCGGGGCAGCAGCCGTCGTCCGCCCCGCCCCGTCCGCGGAAGCCGTAGCGCGTCGCCGTTCGTGCGTCAGCGCGGGGCGCACCGTCTCCTCACCCTGTCCATCGCCTGCGCCGCGGCGTGGGCCGCGCCGTGCGCCGCGCAGGTCGAGGCCGGCCTCGACGCCGCGGCCTCCCTCGTGAAGTACGACGGCTACCTCTCTTCCGGGGCCGCCGCCCTCACCCCATCCGTCACCTGGCAATCCCCGCGCACCGCGCTCGCGGCGCGGGGGACCTTCCTCGTCTTCGAGAGCGGCAACACGAATCTCCAGGGGCTGCTCACGGCGAGCGCCTTCTCGGCGCCGCTGGGCCGCCTGCGCGTCGAGGCCGCGGCGGAGGCGGGAGCCAGCGCGTACGCGGGGTTCGCGCGGTTCGCGCACTCCCTGGGGCAGGTGCGGGTGCACTTGCTGGGTGGCCGGTGGGGGGTCTGGACAGGTCCCGTGGCGGGCCGCGTCTCGCGCGGTGACGGCGCACACGGGGCGTGGGGCGTCTCGGCGGGCTGGTGGGCGCGCGGGCCTGCTGGCGCGTTGGGCGCGGCGTGGACGCGCGTGGCCGTCGGCGACACGGTCTACAGCGACTTGGAGGGGCGGGTGCGGTGGCGGCGCGGCGTCCTCGACATCGAGGGTGCGGCGGGCGCGCGGGTCGCGAGCCGGGGCGGCGGGACCGGCGCGTACGGCGACGTGTCGGCGGCGGTGCGCCTCGCCGACGGGCTGGCGCTGATCCTGGCGGGCGGCAACTACCCCAGCGACCCGGTGCGCGGCAGCATCTCCGGCCGCTTCGTGACGGCCGGCGTGCGCCTCACGCCGCGGCCGTCCCCCCGCGCCGCGCTGGTTCGCCAGGTGGCTCTGTCCCTGGCGCCGGGGACGATCGAGAACCCGGCGCGGCTCGACCGTGCGCGGGTCGCCATCGAGCGGCTCGACGGCCTGTCCGTCCTCGTCGTGCGCGTGAGCGGCGCGCGGCGCGTCGAGGTGAAGGGGGACTTCACCGACTGGCAGCCGATCGTGCTCGCGGCGTCCGGCGACGGGCGCTACCAGTACGCGCTGGGCCTGCCTCCGGGGGTGCTCCGCTTCAACCTGCGCCTGGACGGCGGCCCGTGGGGCGTGCCCCTGGGGGCCGGCTTCGCCACAGACGAGTTCGGCGGTGGCGTGGGGGTACTGGTGGTCCTGTAGGTCTTGGGTTCGACGCCCACCCCGGTCACGTAGCCACGCAACGAGCAAGCCCCGGTCGGAGGTCGGCCAGGGTCATGGCCGCGCTGGCTTGGTGTTGCACGGGTCGTGTGGCTGCCACGCGCTCCGGGAGCACTCTTTGGGACGGCACCGGAATCGCGTAAGTTGCGGTTCGGAAGACACCCGGTTAGAGTGGCGGACGGGATGGGGTCTTGCTCAGCCCGTTCCGCTTTTCTGCACTGTCGTGGCCCTCGGATGGCATCCATGGCAACCGCCCAGGCGTGGCCCCTCGCACTCGGCAGCCCGGCCTGGCGCTAAGGAGTAGATCGGTCCGCCCTTGGACGACGACTTCCTGCGGGGCACGCTCGGCCGCACCGGCATCCCGGTGCACCGCCTCGGCCTCGCCGCCTCCTACCGCCCCGGCGAGCGCACCGTGCAACGCGCCCTCGACGAGGGCGTGAACTACTTCTTCTGCTTCGGCATTGACGGCCAGATGGTCCGCGTGCTCCGGCGGCTCCCGCCCGACCGGCGCGAGCGCATCGTGATCGGCACCGGCGCCTACAACTACATCTGGTGGCGGCAGGACCTCGAGAAGACTCTCGAGAAACGGCTGCGCCAGCTCCGCACCGACTACATCGACGTCTTCCACTTCCTCGGCGTGATGAAGCCCAAGGATCTGACGCCGCGCGTGCTCGACCAGCTGGCCAAGCTCCGCACCGACCCCCGAGTCCGGGCGGTGAGCATCTCCTGCCACGGCCGGAGACTCGCCGGGCAGCTGGCCGCCGAGGGGACGCTGGACTGCCTGATGATCCGCTACAACGCCGCGCACCGCGGCGCGGAGACGGAGATCTTCCCGTGCCTGGCGGCGCACGACACGGGGCCGGTGAGCTACACGGCGACGCGGTGGGGATACCTGATGCGGCGCACGAAGGGTTGGCCGAAGGACGGCCCGATCCCGACGGCGGGGCAGTGCTACCGCTTCGTGCTGAGCAATCCGCACGTGGATGTCTGCCTGAGCGCTCCGCGCTCGGAGCGCGAATTCGCCGAGACCCTGGCCGCCGTGCGCCAGGGCCCCCTACCCGCGGATGAGATGGAGTTCCTGCGGTCCTACGGCGACGCGGTGCACCGCGCCGCCGGGTGGTTCATGTAGGCTCGCTGCGGCGCCCGTCCCCGGCCATCCTCCGCGCCAAGGCCTCGACTCCGTCCTTCGTCAGCGCGCTCACCAGCAGCGCCTCCCACCCCCGCTCCTGTGCGCGCGCCAGCCGGTCGACCCAGTCGTCCTCCGAGAGGCGGTCGGCCTTGTTGAGGACCACCACGACGCGCCGCTCCCCTGTCACGCCGGCGTCCTCGAGCGCGGCATCGACGACGCGAGCCTGGTCCTCCCACGCCGGGTGCGCCGCATCCACCACGTGCAGGAGCACGTCCGCGTCGAGCGCCTCCTCCAGGGTGGCGCGGAAGCTCGCCACCAGGTCGTGCGGCAGCTTGCGGATGAAGCCCACCGTATCAGTGAATCGCACCCGCCGCCCCGCGATGACCGTCTCGCGGCTCAGCGTGTCGAGGGTGGCGAAGAGCCGGTCCTCCACGTGGGCCTCGGACCCCGTCAGCGCGCGGAGCAGGCTCGACTTGCCGGCGTTGGTGTAGCCCACCAGCGCCACGCGCATCACGCCGCGCGAGCGGGTCCGCTCCCGCGTGCGGGCCCGGTGCTCCGCGACGCGGCCCAGGTCCTTCTTCAGCGCGCCGATCTTCTGGCGAATCAGGCGCCGGTCGGTCTCGAGCTGCGTCTCGCCCGGGCCGCGCAGGCCGATGCCGCCGCGGATGCGCGAGAGGTGGACCCACATCCGGGTGAGCCGCGGCAGCAGGTACTTCAGCTGGGCCAGCTCGACCTGCGCGTGGGCCTCGCGGCTCCGCGCCCGGAGCGCGAAGATGTCGAGGATCAGCTCGGTGCGGTCCATTATCCGCATCTTGAACGCGTCCTCGAGGTGCCGGCCCTGGTTCGGGCTCAGCTCCTCGTCGAAGATGGTGAGGGTCGCGCCCGTCGCCGGGAGCAGGGCCGCGATCTCCTCGACCTTGCCGCGGCCGATGTAGAACTCGGGGCTCGGGGCCTCGAGAGCCTGGATCACGCGGTCCACCACCACCGCGCCCGCGGTGTCGGCGAGACGAGCCAGCTCGTCGAGGTGCTCGTGGACGTGCCGGGCGTCGCGGGTGCCCTTGCGCGGCGCGCCCACGAGCAGGACGCGCTCGACCGGCGGGGTGGTGGCGACCATCTGACGGGGACTCATCGGACGTGGAATCTACCGCAACACCCTGCTGCCGCGTCACCGCCCCGGCGGGCGGCGCCGGCCCGGAGGCCACGCCACGGCTCGCCCGTGCTTCCAGGCCCCGCTATCTTTGACGGCGCGCCCTCACCTCCTTGGAGGTTCTGGCTGTGCCCAAGATCTGGATTGACGGCAAGTACTACGAGAAGGAAGACGCGAAGATCTCGGTCTTCGACCACGGCCTCCTCTATGGCGACGGTGTCTTCGAGGGCATCCGCGCCTACCACGGCAGGATCTTCCGTCTCCGCCAGCACGTCGACCGCCTGTACGCGTCGGCCCGGGCCATCGCTCTCCAGGTCTGGTTGACGAAGGACGAGATGGCGGCGATGTGCGAGGAGAGCATCCGCGTCAACGACCTGAAGGATGCCTACCTCCGCCTCGTCGTCACGCGCGGGGTGGGCGACCTCGGCCTCGACCCGCGGAAGTGCCCCAAGGCGAGCGTCATCTGCATCGCCGACAACATCGCGCTCTTCCCGGCGGCGGTGTACGAGCGCGGCATGACGATGATGACGGCCGCCACACCGGTGCACCACAGCGAAGGCGTCTCCCCCCGCATCAAGTCGCTGAACTACCTCGCCCACATCCTGGCCAAGATCGAGGCGATCGCGGCCGGCGCGGACGAGGCGTTGATGCTGGTTGCCGGCGACGGGGTGGCCGAAGGGGTGGCCGAGAACGTCTTCGCCGTGCACGGCCGGACGCTGGTCACGCCGCCCGCCCACGCCGGCATCCTGCGGGGCGTGACCCGCGACGCGGTGCTCGAGATCGCCGCCGCGGCCGGGTACGTCGTCCGGGAGGACATGCTCACCCGCTACGACCTGTACACCGCGAACGAGGTCTTCCTGACCGGCACCGCGGCGGAGATCGTCGGGGTCGTGAGACTCGACGGCCGGACGCTCGGCGACGGCAAGGTCGGCCCCATCACCAAGGACCTCGCCGCGCGCTTCAAGGAGCTGGTCGCCCGCGGAGGCTGAACCGAAACGGGCCGCGTGCCGGGGCGCTCCGGCGCAGGGATGCGTATGGCGTCGAGGACGATCGCGCACCAGGGCCGGACGTGGGCGGTGCACCCGGCTGCCGAACGACAGTCCAACACCGCGGACTGGCAGCTGATCTTCGGGTTCCGGCCCGAGGGCAAGCGGGGGTCGGTGCGCACCCTCTGGGCGCTGCACCCGTTCACCGCTCTCGACAAGGCGAGCCTGCTCCGGCAGGCCGAGCTCGTGACCGACTACGAGCTAGTGACGCTGCTCGAGAGTGTCGCGCCGAGACTTGGAGGCTGATGGCCGTATCCGGCAGGACCTTCGGATTGCTGGCGCTGCTCGCCTGCGCCGGCGTGCCCGCGTGCGCCCGCCGTGCCGCGGCGCCGCTCGCGCCGGGCGCCGCGCTGTCGGTCGTCCCCGATTCGAGCCGCGCCGCGCGGCCCGCGCCCCCGCAGGCCCTGTCACCGGCGGTTCCCCGCCGGGCGCCGGCCGCCGCGCCCGAGCCTGGCGATTCGTTGTCCGAGGAGGCCTTCCTCGACACGTTGCGCGCCCTGTCCGCGGACTCGCTGGTGCGCGCGCGGGACAGCCTGCCGCCGGAATTGGTGCGCCAGGAGGCCGCCGCGCTCTTCGGGCCGCCGCCCGCCGCCGTCGCGACCCCCACGTGGGACATCGACGTCGCCACGTACGCCAGCCACGAGCGCGTTCAGTCCTACATCGAGTACTTCACCGGCCGCGCGCGGCGGCATTTCGAGATCTACCTCTCGCGGCTCGCGCGCTACGACTCGATGATCCGCGCACGGCTCCGCGAGGGAGGTCTGCCGCAGGACCTCGTCTACCTCGCGATGATCGAGAGCGG
>Ga0315287_10000070_pt1 | contig 89177 bp, 70 predicted proteins | sample YL17G11_0_MG_FD_205037 | JGI IMG/M metagenome (GOLD analysis project Ga0315287, IMG submission 205037) | Sediment microbial communities from Yellowstone Lake, YNP, Wyoming, USA - YL17G11_0 | ecosystem: Environmental > Aquatic > Freshwater > Lake > Sediment | place: USA: Wyoming | collected...
TGAGTACCTGATTGTTGGCGGCGGCGTGGCCGGGACCACCGCCGCGGAGTTAATCCGTCAACGGGAACCAAACGCAGCCATCTACATTGTCACGGCTGAACCTTACCGTTTTTATTCCCGGATAATGCTGTCGAAACCAACTTTTTTTCTGGAGAAGGTCCCTTTCGATACGGTTTTTCTAAAATCCGAAACCTGGCCCCAGGAAAACCGGATCGATTTTACGCTCGGTCACCAGGTGGTCGCCCTAGATCCAGTCGGAAAAATCGTCACCCTCGATAACGGCGAAAAAATTGCCTACCAGAAATTACTTCTGGCACTGGGCACCGGCGTTAATAAGTGCACTTTTCCCGGCGCGGATAAAACGGGCATTTTATATCTACGCACCCTAGACGACGCCAAGCAGGTGATCGCCGCGGTGAAAACCAGCCGGCATGCCGTAGTGATCGGCGGCGGATTCATCAGTTTTGAAATGTGCGACATGCTGAAATTAGCCGGTCTTGAGGTGACGCTAGTACTGCGGGAAAAATATTTCTGGGAGCCAACTCTAGACGAAGCTTCGGGACGAATGGTCGAAGCAGCTTTAACCAAGGGCGGCGTAAAGATAATTTACGAATCAGTCGTGACCGAAGCGCAGGGAGATTCGAAAGTAACGGCCGTGAAGTTAAGCAATGGCCAAACCTTACCAGCCGAAATGATCATCGCCGGGATCGGCACTCACGCTGACCTGGACTGGTTGATAAAAGCCGGTCTGAAATGCAATCGCGGCATCCTGGCCAACGAATATTTAGAAACCAGTCTGCCGGATGTCTGGACGGCCGGGGATATCGCCGAATATAAAGATTTAATTTTAAATGAAAATATTCAACTTGGCAGCTGGCCGCACGCCATGACCCAGGGGCGAACCGCCGCGTTCAATATGATGGGCCAGCATCAACCATACCAGCAGGTTACCTTTTATAACGCCAGCGGCTTCGGCACCACCATTGCCTTTGTCGGCGATGTCCGTGTTTTGCCCGGTCGGACAGTAATCGAACGCGGTTCACCGGCGGCTAATGGCTACACCCGGATTATATTAATGGACGGCGAGGTCGAGGGCGCGACCATGATTAACCGCACTCCGGATTTAATGCCGCTCTCGAAAATAATTGCCGCCAACATTAAAATCGAACCGTATTTAAAACAACTAAGCGATCCCAATTATAATTTGAACGATATTTTAAAATCATAACTATGCCGCCTACCAAATCTAAAAAGAAAATCCGGATCGGTTGGTTTACCTTTTCCTGCTGTGAAGACAGTACCGTGATGATGACTGAGCTGATGAATGACCATTGGCAGGAATGGAAGGAGCTTTTTGATTTTCGTCACGCCCGGGTGTTAAAGAAAAATAACGTCTTAGATGAACTGGATATCGCTTTCGTCGAAGGCGCGATCGCCTCGGACGCCCATCAGGAGAAATTGAAGGAAATCCGGGCTAAATCTAAATATTTAGTGGCGATTGGGGCCTGCGCCGTGATCGGCATGCCATCAGCCCAACGCAACACCTTTACCGAATCCCAGCGAGCGGAAATCCAGTTTTTAATCGATCGTTTTAAAGCCCTGCCGAAAGTCCTGAAGTTATCCGACCTGGTCAAGGTTGACGATCAGGTACCGGGTTGCCCGATGGATCCGAAGGTATTTTTAACCAAGGTCAACCAACTGGTGGCTAAATTACAAAGCCAGGAATAATTATATGCACACCATTGATTTAACGATGGAACGGATTTCGAAAGTCGAAGGTTCGGCGGCCCTGGAACTGCGGATCCGCAACAGTAAAGTCGAGTACGCCCATTTTGAAATTACCGAGTATAAACGATTTTATACCGAGGCGATGAAGGGCAAGCCGATCGTGGCCTTGCCGCAACTGCTGGCCCGCATTTGCGGGACTTGCTCGAATGCCCACTTGCTGTGCAGCATTGAAGCCTGTGAACGGGCGCTGGGCATCAAACCGACGGAGCAGACGATGTGGCTGCGGCTGCTGACCATGTACGGTTTGATGATCCGCGATCATGCCTTACACCTTTATTTATTCTCGATGCCGGATATTTACGGTAAAGACGCCTTTCTGGATCTTGATGAATCTGATCCGGAACAACATCAACAGCTCCATGACGGTTTTGAGATCAAGGGTGCCGGTAATTTTCTGGCTGCGCTGATCGCTGGTCGCAGTGTTCATGCCATGTACCCGACCATCGGTGGGTTCATGAAGTTTCCCGATCAGGCGGGGATTGATGAAGCCATCGCTAAACTAACAGCCGCTCGACCAGCCGTATTACGCCTGATTAAAACTTTTGAGGCCGCGCCGTTTCATTTCGACCGTAAAACAAACTACATGGCCATCGTGACCGACGGTTACGGTTTCCTGAACGGGCCGGTCAAAACAAGTCTGGGCGAGGAATACACCGAAGAACAGTTCGGTCATCTGCTCGAGCACATCGTGCTGCCCTATTCCCAGGCCTCGGCTTACAAACACAATCATAAATCATACATGGTCGGCGCGTTGGCGCGGATGAACCTGGCCAAAGACAAACTTCATCCGAAAACTAGGGAGTCAGCCGCCGAGACACTGACTAAATTCCCTTCGACCGATATTTATCATAACAACCTGGCCCAAGCGGTGGAAACACTACACTGCCTGGACGACGCGATTGAAATTTTACAGACCAGAAAAATTAAACCGGAGCCGGTGATTAAACCGGTCTACCACGCGGCGGAAGGCATCGGCGTGATCGAGGCGCCGCGCGGGACGCTTTACCACAAGGTCAGAATCGATGACACCGGGACTGTATTAGCGGGTGAAATCGTGGTGCCGACTGGGCAAAACCAAGTTAACATTGAAGAAGATATTCATACCCTGGTTAATAGCATGTTGCCGGATACAACCCAGGAGAAGATCGAGCAGGAAATTGAAAAACTGATCCGCGCCTACGATCCCTGCATGTCCTGCGCGGCGCATTTCTTGAAGGTTAAATGGTTTGCAGCTTAGTAGTAATTTCAGCAGTGGCCTGATCGGAAGTTAAATCCGGCGGCACCCCAATCACCGTCACTTTTTTCAATTTGCCGATTTTTTTCAGCAGCAACAATTGCGATAAAGCGTCAAAATCATGCAATGAAATCCGCGGGCTGGTTTGGAATTTTGATAAATCATGAAAAATTTCGACTTGGTTTATGCCCTGGACCGTGTCGATCACTGTTAATTCTTCCGGTACATCCCACTCTTCATTCGGATCCTTAACTTCGAAAGTAATTTGCGGAAATTTCTGTCGAAGTTGCGGCAATATTTTCAGGGGCAAGGAGTCCTGCGGCAAGTCCGGATTGCCGAACACGTAAATGGTCATTTCAATCTATCGATTACAGCACAAGTGGCAAATGAGACCCTTCGTTGCGACTCAGGGATACGAGCTTGTATTCCTGACCCCGAGCTTGTCGAGGGGGAAGGATCTCCTTTTTTCCGAGGGAGATTCTTCGGCACTACATTGTTCTGCCTCAGATATACATACTGGGGGTGGCTCCTCATATAGTTTCATTAGCCAATTTAATATGACTGATCGTCCGGCGGCGGAGTTCATCAACTTGGGACTTAGTGATAACTTCGCATGGCACGTCCCAATGGATGCTGACCCAGTCATCAATTTTTAGCTGTTCAATGTCTGCTTCGGCGCCCAAACTACGGGTAATCCGCCGAGCGACTGGCTGTCCCAGCGCAAGTTTTCCATGCTGCAGTAATAATGGTTCCGAAATGACCGTAATATAAGGACCATCGATTTTAGTCACCTGGCCCCAGCTGATCCGGCAGGCGTCCATGTTTTCCAATGTAACTTCGCGGTCCTGATGGCCGGTTTGTCGCCAAATATCAAGGACGTGGTATGAGTGATGCGGGACCGCGCCCTGAACGATTTTCTGTCCGACCAACTCCAGATTATTCATGGTCAAACGCTGCCCAAGCTGATGCTGATCACGCAGATGGGTATAAAAAACACGATGATCGACCTGATCGAGCAGATTATTGCCCAGCCAGTAAGCTTCCACGACCCGGTCATCGAAAGCGTCACGAATTTTATTGGCATCGGCAATCAACCGTAAATAGGGATACATCGTCTTGAATTTTTTCAACATCAGTTCCAAGCCCGGATCGACCGCCTCGTGTTCAATATATGAATACAGTTCCTGATTCGCGTCGGGACCGCAATAATGCAGTCGGTTTGGTCCAAAGGCGTAGCGACTGCAGCGCAGAATTCCGTCCATGGCTGACTAGTGATCAGCCGTCAATTCTGTCACCGGCGCGGTGGAAATATTTTTTGCCACTCGCGTCGGAAACAATATTAGCATCATCACCCCGGCCACCAACAATGCTCCGTTGATCAATTGCACCGTGGTCAGGGCGTGGGTGACAAAAATAGCCGATAAGATGTTGGTGACCAAAGTTGCTGGTACTAACAAGACAGCTACATAGGTAGCCGGGGCTCGTTTTAGGGCCGCGTACCAGGTTAAGACATAACCACCCAGCAACAAACCAGACAGCAACGTCCAACTCCATTGGACACCGGATAGTGAAAAGACCGCGCCAGCCCCACCACGAATGAGAATAAATGCAGCTAGTAGAGCTGAGCCGCCAATCATCCGTACCGCGGCGACCGTCAAACTGGAAATATTTTTCAGAACAATTTTGGCAATAACGTTTTCAACCGCCCATAATATCGTGGCCACCAGGATTAGTAATTCGCCGGTGTTGTATTTAAAACCGGTGAATCCGCCGACAAATAAATTGGCCGCCGCGACCATAATAATTCCTAACCATTGTCCACCGGACAGTCGTTCTTTCAAAATTGGGATAGCCAGCAGCAGCACCCATACGAACAAAGTTTTATGAATCAGCGCACCGTTGATGGCACTAGTCTGGCTTAAGCCGGTGAAAAACAGGGCGAACGGAATCGCACCGCCGATTACTCCGATTAAAGCCAGTTTAGTCCATTGTCGTGCTGATAAGGTTTTTATTTCCCGCCAGCGCCGCCAGGCAAACCACAGACCGATCAGTAACACTCCGACCACCAGATTTTTCAGAGTAGTGAAAATCAGCGGGTCTTTAATGGCGGTCACGCCGATCTTGCCAATGAAAGTGTTGACCCCGGAAAACATGGCTGTGCCGAGGGCCAAAAAAGTGGCCAGTCGTAATGGAGTTTGTTTCATATGTCGTTCACTGTAAGGAAAATTCGACTAAGACGCAATGGTGGTTGGTACGATGGTTGACAAATGGTAATATTTATGCTAATTTTGCCAGTCAAGTTTTTGATATGAAAGTTGTTGGCTTCAGGTTCTTTCCAACCCAGAGAGGAAAAACGACGATGAGGACCGATCATCAGTCTCGCCACTGGCGGCGGCCGTATTATCTCGCCATCGCGGGATTAATATTGCTGGCCATCATTCTGTTGGTGACCATGGTAATCACCCTGCGGGCCAAGCCAGCCACGGCGGCCAGTTTCTACCAAGTGCCAATCGGCTTGGCCATCACCGACATCAACGGCCGGCCGATCAAGGGTGTGGTCCGGATCGAATTATATCGGGTTAACACCCGCTATCTGCCGGTCGGACAACATCCGGTCATGGTCGGTCAACCAGGACCAAACGGCCGCCTGCAAACACGGCTGTCAATGCCGGTTGATGCATGTCAAAAGACACTGCTCGAGCGGTTGCTCGCCAGTCTCTAAACCGTGGAGGGCAAGATGCACACTCGACCGTCTGATTCCGATACGGAATATCGCATCAGCTGGAAAACGGTGATCATCTTGCTGGCGCTGTTCATCTCAATTCTGATCGGGGAATGGTTTTTCCCGTTCTAGGAAAGGAGAGCAGTGAAACTCGATCATGTCCCGGTGGAAATTGTTCTGCCGACAGTCGGACCGCGGCGGGATGAGCTGGTGATCAAGTGGGAAGAGAATCTCGATCTGATGACCGACATGCCGGATCACTTTTTATCCGACGTGCCCGACTGCAGCTCGCAATACCTGTCCCGGTGGTATTCGAACCGGATCATGTGTGACCTGCTGCAGCATGATCGGGTTGGCTGGGAGGAGCTGAAGCAGGAACTGATCAATGCTCACAATTACCTGTCGGTCACACTACTGCTCAAAGCCTACCTGGTCGTTCACGACATGTCGAAACCGGCGGAGTCAACGTGGTCTCAGTGAGCGGAACCGGATTTCCATCGTTGAACTAGGGGGCTGCCATGGATGTTCTGCGCAGCATCTGTCTGTGGATTCTCGATCGCGTGGGGCTGGCTAAGGATCTGGTCTACCGCGCGCTGGTTCTCGAAGTGGGCCTGACCGGTCATGTGTCGGTCTTCGACCAGGAACTGGCCAAAACCAATAATTACCGTTCATTGAACCGATTCGAGCGATGGTTGCTCCAGCCGATCATGGAGTTTGAACGAAAATACCGTCGCGAGCTGTGGCGGCAGTCGGTTCTCGAAGTAACCGGTGAGGACATCAATGCCGATGTGACCTAAAGCCGGTCGCTCCTTCTTCAACTCGAGCACGTCTCCCCAGGCGTGCTCTTTTTTTAAACGCTTTTCTTACGTTTCTGATCGTGATGCTTTTGGTAAATTTCCCGCAACCGCGGATTGGACAGATGGGTATAAATTTGGGTGGTTTGGATCGAGGCGTGGCCGAGCATGGCCTGAACACTGCGGATATCAGCGCCGCCGATCAACAAATCGGTGGCATAGGAGTGACGCAAGGTATGTGGCGTAACATGCTTGGTCAACCCGGCAACTTTGCCGTATTCTTCGACTAATCTTTGAACTGACCGCGGTGTCAGTGGTTTTAAATCAGCGGTGCGTTTACCAGCCCGGTCATGACGAACGAATAAAAACGGAGCATCGTCACGACGCTTGGTTAAATAATCTTTTAAACACTGCCTGGCTGTAGCCGATAAAAATACCACCCGGACTTTGTCACCCTTGCCGCGAACGGAAAATTCATCTTTATTTAAATTCACCCGCTCCAGTTTCAGGTTGGTCAGCTCGGAGACGCGCAAGCCAGTGGAAAAAAGCAATTCCAAAATCGCCTTGTCACGGTAGGCGACTATGTTTTTACCTTTGCGCAACGGGGCATTGAGAAATCTTTCTAGATCGTCGCCCTCGAGGTATTCGACTTGGCGTTCACCGATTTTAGCTAATTCGATTTTTTCCGCGGTCAATGATTTGACGTCATTCTTGGCCAGGTACTTTAAGAATGAACGCAGGGCAATCAGGTAATAATTCTGGGTGGATTTTTTTAGCGACTGACCGCGTTGATTTGGCTGTCGATTTAACCACAGCCGAAAATCGCGGACATCGTCAAGGGTAATTTGATCCGGTTTCGTCAGTTTCGTGACCGCCGCGAAGGTGTAGAGATAATGATCATAGTTACGCCGGGTCAACAAGCTTTTATTTTTTTCGACTTCAATGTAAGTCAGAAATCTTTTGATCCAGCGGGCCAGTTCAGAAGTTGGTCTGGCAGCTGGTTCCAAGTTCGGCTGGTTAGGCATGGTGATATTGTACGACACATTAGTGAGCGCGGCAAGAATAAATCTTCTCGAACCCCAAAGATTGACAGGAATCCCTCGGAATGGTAGTCTGCAACCGCTTTATTGACTGACGATATCTTGGATTTGCCCTGGCTGGGTTGTTCTCGGATATCGTAAGCGGAAGGATTATTATGCCCCTCGCCAAAGAGGAAAAAGATAAGATTATCAAGAAGTACAAGACCCACGCGACCGATACCGGTTCACCGGAAGTGCAAATCGCCTTGCTGACGGCCGAAATCGAGCAATTGACCGGGCACCTGAAAACGCACAAGAAGGATTTTTCTTCACGGCGCGGCCTGCTAAAAAAGGTCGGCGCGCGGCAACGATTGCTGCGTTTCTTTCAGCGCGAAAACCCGACCGGGTTCGATGAACTGGTCAAGAAACTCAAACTCAAGGTGAGCTCATGATCCCGTTAGAGTGGGTTTTTCGTTGAATAATAATATTACACCACCATGTCCAGTCCATATCATAATAACGCTCTAACGGGATGAAAACCACCGAACAACGCGTCGGCGTGTTTGTCGATGTGGCTAACATGTATTACTCGGCCAAGAATATTCATGGCACTCGCGTTAATTTCGGCAAAATTTTAGAGGACGCGGCGGCCGACCGTCACTTAGTTCGGGCGCTGGCGTATGTCATTAAAGCTGATTCTCCCGACGAACAGAAATTTTTTGAAGCCCTTGATAAACAGGGATTCGAATTAAAAACCAAGGATCTGCAGGTTTTTCCCGGTGGGGCCAAGAAAGGCGACTGGGATGTGGGTATTACCGTGGACGCGATTAAGATGGCCCATCGTCTAGATACCGTTATCCTGGTGACGGGCGATGGCGACTACATCCCATTGGTCCGATATTTGCAGGAAGCCAAAGGTTGTCGAGTAGAGGTCATGGCTTTTCAGGAATCAACTTCGATGAAACTTCGGGAAGCAGCAGATGTGTTTACTGATTTATCCGGCGATAAGAAAAAATATTTACTGCCGATCCGACCCGGCTTGCGCCCGTCAATTCCGCGACCGCGCTTTTTAAGCCGCGGCCAGCGTTCCTATCAACCGGAAATTAACACTCCGTCCGAACCACACCATCATGAATGATTTATCCGGCGGTGTAATTACCCCACCGCAAGAGACTTATCCCCCGGTCGAACCGGTCCAACCGCCGGATGTTTACCAGGCTGAGTCGGCCGCCCGACTGGCTTACGCCGAACGCGGATCATATGGTCAAGTGCTGGCCCGGATGTTTGCCGAAATGGAGGCCAATCCGGAAATGTATAATTGGACGGCAGAGGATGATAGCTACATTGAACAGGCCGTCGCGCCACCGGATGTGGTCGCCTATAAAAAGTTCATGACCACCGTCATGGCCAAGCTGAAAGAAAGCGAAGCGGTGATGTTGCTCCGGCGGCCGGATCATCAAATTGAATCGGCTCATGACATTGAAGCGGTTTTTCGCGCCTATGAACGGGCCCTGGAATATGCGGAGACAAAGGTCCAGTTAGCTCCGCATCAGGCCACTCGGCTCAGTCATGCCGCTCATTCCGAATTAGATTGGAGTCTACGTGATTTAATGGTCCAATCGGCTACTCTCGGACCGACCGCGGAAACACGTTTTAACCCCAAAGACTTTTTACTGATCCTAAATCCGAAACTGCGCAAGATCGACTACTGCGACAGTCAGGAAATTCTGACCATTTTGCGCCGGTCCGGCAGCCTCGCCAACAAAGACCGCTTAAAAGCCGACTTGAATATTCTGCGTCATAGCCAGCGACCGGAAGCTCAAGTCGCCCTTGAAGCGTACGAACCGGGCGAAGAATCTTAACAAGTAAACATGGTCGACAGACAGACAGACCCAGAACCACTCGCTTCGCTCGGAGACCGGGCAAGCTGAATGCGAGCGGTCTGAAGTCTGGCGACCATCACTCCGTCGCAATCTGCGAGGAATGAAAGAAAGGAACTCCCTTATGGAGTCGAAGAAATTCTCCACCGAAATCGGTGGTCGCGAATTGATTATTGAAACCGGAGCCCTGGCCGCACAGGCCAATGGCGCCGTCACCGTTCGCTATGGTGACACGGTCATCCTGGCCACCGCCACCATGAGTAAGGTCCAGCGGGAAGGAATTGATTTCTTTCCACTGCTGGTCGATTACGAAGAGCGGCTGTATGCGGCCGGCAAGATTAAGGGCTCGCGATTTATTAAACGCGAAGGCCGGGCCAGTGATGATGCGATCCTGACCGCCCGCTTGGTCGACCGATCGATTCGACCGCTGTTTGACCAGACTTCGCGCAATGATGTGCAGGTCGTGATTACAGTTTTATCCTGGGATCAGGAAAACGACGCTGACCTGTTAGCGCTAATTGGCGCCTCGACCGCTTTAATGATCTCTAATATCCCCTGGGGCGGACCGATCGGTGCCGTTCGAGTGGGCCACATTAATGGCGAATGGACCCTCAATCCTACTTACGCCGCCCGCGAAAAATCCGACCTAGATCTAGTCCTGGCGGCCAGTCGGGATGCCCATGTCATGATTGAAGGATCGGGCAATGAAGTTGATGAACAGGCGGTCCTGGACGGGCTGGAATTCGCCCATAAGCATGTTCGCAAAGTGATTGACCTGATTGAAGAAGTAGTTAAAGCCTGCGGCAAAAAGAAAATTACCGCTGACCAAACCGTTCTGACGCCAGCCGAACAAGCCGCCAAGGATAACCTGCAGAAAAAAGTCGAACAATACTCAACCGGCAAACTACGGCAAATCTGGACCATCACTGATAAGCTCGAGCGTGAAGAAGCGATTACTAAGCTAACCGCAGATCTGGATGAACAGCTGAAATTGGATAACAAGATCACTAAGGAACAACGGACTGAAGGCCGGCACTTGCTGGAGCAATTCCTCGACGCCGAAGCGCGGATTATGGTCCTGAAAGACGGCGTGCGGGTAGATGGTCGGAAACTCGATGAAGTCCGGCCGCTGTCAGCGGCGGTGGGTTTAATTCCCCGGACACACGGCTCAGGCTTATTCCAACGCGGTGAAACCCAGGTCTTGTCACTAGTGACGCTTGGTTCGCCGGGTGATGAACAATTGCAGGACACCATGGAACTATCCGGCAAGAAACGCTACATGCACCACTATAATTTCCCCGGCTTCTCCAGCGGCGAGGTCCAGCCGATTCGCAGTCCTGGCCGACGGGAAATCGGACACGGGGCCCTGGCGGAAAAAGCCATGCTGCCGGTTCTCCCAGGCAAGGAAGACTTTCCTTACACCATTCGCGTCGTCTCGGAAGTGCTGTCATCCAACGGTTCAACTTCGCAAGCCTCAGCTTGTGGTTCGACCCTGGCCCTAATGGACGCCGGCGTACCGATTAAAGCGCCGGTAGCCGGCATCGCCATGGGCTTAATTACCGATGCCAAAAAGACCCAGTATAAAGTCCTGACCGATATTCAGGGCATCGAAGACCACGCCGGCGATATGGATTATAAAGTAGCCGGTACGACCAAGGGCATCACCGCCATTCAGATGGATATTAAACTGAGCGGTATTCCGATGCTGGTGTCGGAGCAGGCGCTAGCCGGCGCTAAAGTCGCCCGGTTGAAAATTCTGGAAGTAATGAAAGCAGCGATTGCCGCCCCGCGACCGGAACTGTCTCAGTACGCCCCGCGGATTATCACCGTCAAAATTGATCCGGAAAAGATTCGCGACGTCATCGGTAAGGGCGGCGAAACTATCAACAAGATTATTGATGAATGTGGCGGAGCGGATGTGATTAAAATTGATATTGAGCAGGACGGGATGGTCTACATAACTTCAACCAATGCGGAAATGGCCGATAAAGCCAAAGACTGGATCGAGAACCTGGTCAAAGACTTAGTAGTCGGCGAAATTTATGACGGAGTGGTGACTGAAATCATTAAGGACCGCATGCGCGGCAATGAAATCGGCGCTATCGTCGAGGTCCTGCCCGGCAAGGACGGGATGGTTCATGTCTCCAATATCTCGATGCAGCACGTGGCGAACGTGTCCGATGTCTTAAAGATTGGCGACAAAGTGAAAGTGAAAGTTATGGAAGTCGATGCGGTTCGCGGCAAAGTCAGTCTGTCAATGAAAGCACTCGACCCGAACTACAGCGGTGAAGCCGAACGGCCACGCCGATCATTCGCACCGCATCGCGGCTTCGATGACCGACCGCCGCGACGTTTCGACGATCGCCGGCCGATGAATCGCGGCCTGCCTGCCGGCAGGCAGGGTCCACGTCAATTTGACGATCGTCAACCACCCCGCAGTCAAGATGATCGAGGTCCACATAGTGGCGGTTACGATAGCGGGACGAAGTTCTAATACCACCCTTCTCTGCGCGTAGCGCCGAGTCCCCTCCTAAACTAAGGAGGGGACCAGAGTGAAACCGCGGCCGTATGTTCCCGCCTGCGCGGGAATGACAGACGGCCGCGGGCTTTGTAATTGACATTTTTTCTCGCCTGTAATAGCGTCACCTAGTCCTTTAAAACCTGCTGGGACCTAATCCAGAGAGGGGCCAATGAAGCGATAGATCTTTGTGTTGGCGGTGATCATCATTTGGTTGATCGCCAAAGCAGTGTGCGCAAAGTAGGAGGAGTCATGCCAGAAATTCCCGCACCCTCGACTGACAACACCGACTGCGACCCAGTCAACATAAACTGGCAAGTCGAACCAGGTTTCAACTGCCGCACCTGCCACCAACCGGCCCGGGTTCACCCATACACCAACCGGATTTGGGGCTGTCTGACCTGCGGCTTCACCACCGCCAGCGTCTCGGTGTACTTTCAGCCCCGAACCGAGGTCGATTAATGAAACTAACCCGCCATAACCCGCACATGCATTGGCGGGTTTTTATTTCTTGACCACCCCTGCGCCCCTCCTATCCCGCTGACGCGAGCAGGAGGGGGCTGTGTTTGTGTTATACTTTATTCATGATCCCGTTAGAAGCTCCCCTTTTAGGTAAATAATCCATTGTCTGGCTATTCGCTTACTCAGTAAAGCTTCTAACGGGATGATCATCACCCCGCACCAAATTCTCGCCATGCTCGAACTGGATATGGGGCAGGCCATCACCAATATGAAAGTTGTTAAAATATGATAATTACGATTACCGGCATGCCCGGATCGGGTAAGGGCACGGTCGGGAAAATGCTGGCCCGGAAATTAAAATACAAATATTTCACCATTGGCGGGATCCGGCGGGAGTTGGCCCGGTCGAAAGGTATGACTTTAGAAGAATATAACCGCCTCGGAGAAAAAAAATCGTTTACCGACAAACCAATTGACGCCTGGCAGAAGAAATATGGCCGAACGAAAGATAAAACCGTGATGGAAGGCCGGTTATCCTGGTATTTTATTCCTCATTCAGTAAAAATATTCCTCGGTGTCAGTCTGCGTGAAGGCGCATGGAGGATTTGGCATGACTCCAGCCATCTCCGCCAGCATGAAGCAAAATTTTGCAGCCACAGATCGGTCATAGTCGCACTAAAACGCCGGATCACCAGCGATACCAAGCGCTATCGGAAATATTATAAGGTCAATATCTTTGACCGCCGACACTATGACCTGGTCGTTAGCACTACCAAGCGAACCCCAAACCAGGTTCTGCGGGTAATCATGAAACATTTACGCAAAAAAGCGTCCGAACATGGTGTTAACAAAGGGGGGAAAAGCAGAGCACCTTTCCACAAATAGAACAGAAGTTATCCATCGGTCATCCACATAGTAAAATGGCTAAGGTTAGGACAAATCAAGTCGGAATAGGTAAAAATTGACAAGAGTCAAATTCTATGATATACTCAAGGTCGAATTGTACGTTTCACAACAAGCGGGAGGTATAGTCAAGAGGGTCGCGCTGCGATTGCTTGTAGCAACGGCATAGCCGCCTTCTCGACTATCCGATTGGTGACCGAGCACCATCAAAAAACAAAAACACAATAGGTAGGCTCGCGTAACATGTAACAATGGCGAGAGTACTACCATGAGGACGGTCGAGAAGCGCTCTTCCTAATTCTCGGTACTACTAAGAGCACAAGAGATACGGCATCATGGCATCATGGTGCACATTCCTGCCCTTCGACTATCGCTCAGGGCGACAAGGCGGAGGACGGAAATGTGCGCCATATGTCTGGCCATATTTCTCCTGAGGCCAGCGAGGCCACATACTTTTGTATATTGGGCTAGAATCGTTGGCCTCTTTCTTTTTGCAAAAATTGTGATACGGTACAGATATCAATGCTGATTAACCGCTCTCGCATCGTCACCAGAATTGTTATCCCGATCATCGCGATCGGGTTGTTTGTGCTGGATCGGTGGTTTAAAGCTATGGCGGTCGGTGTGTCGTCATCCATCTGGCGAAGCGAGCACTTCGTTTTTTTTCCGAATCGAGGTTTAGTCTTTAGCTGGCCGATGCCAGCGGCGGTCGCCCTAGTGGTAATGATCGTGGCCTTCGTGATTGTCCTGATGTTAACCATCGCTACCTGGCGACGATCATGGTGGCGATTCGGTGGCGCCAGTTTAATGTTGGCCGGGGCGACCAGTAACCTGATTGACCGTCTAGCCCATCAATACATCATCGATTATTTTTATTTCGGTCAGCACTGGCCGGTATTTAATATAGCCGACGTTATTATCGTGGTTGGTTTAGGGCTGTATTTAATTCGCCGCACCTCCACGCGGCCAGTTGACAAGTTCCGACTACCGGTGTAAGTTGGGCGACGTGGTTATGGCAGTCCCGCCGGTGGCGGGATGACGTCTTTGATTATGCCAGCTGTTGTAACCAGTGCCGCAGTGTTCGGACTGACCGCCCGACTTGTGACCGTTGAAGCCGATGTCCATCGCGGACTGCCGGCCTTTAATATTGTCGGTTTGCCAGACTCAGCCATTCAGGAAGCGCGAGAGCGGGTTCGATCGGCGATTAAGAACAGCGGTTTTGTTTTTCCGGCCGGCCGCGTGACTATCAATTTATCGCCAGCTGACTGGCGGAAAGAAGGCTCGGCTTTTGATTTACCGGTCGCGATTGCTTTACTAATCACCACCGGTCAGATACCAGATCAGTTGGCCCGTACAGTTTTGATCGGTGAATTAAGTTTAACCGGAGGAATCCGGCCAGTTATCGGAGTCCTGCCGATTGCCGAATATGTCCGTCGTCTCGGCTGGACTTTATTAGTTCCCCAGGCCAACGCTACGGAAGCCAAATTAATTTCTGGGGGGCAGGTGCAAACAGCCGGTTGTTTGTCCGACATCGCCGAACACTTACTGACTGGGAAACCATTACCAGCGGTGCCAACACCGCCACATCAAGCTCAGCTGAAAACCTCTTTAACCTGGTGGCCGACAATCCGCGGACAATTACAGGCCAAGCGAGCGATGATCATTGCGGCGGCCGGTCACCATAATGTCCTAATGGTTGGCCCGCCGGGTGCTGGAAAAACTCTCCTGGCCAAAGCCACCGCTGAATTGCTACCCTCGTTATCCGAACTGGAAGCGCTAGCGGTGACAAAAATCCACAGTGTCGCCGGCTTGGTTCGAGCCGATCAACCGCTGATTACCGCCCGACCCTTTCGACAAACTCATCACACCGCTTCGGTGGCGTCGCTGATTGGTGGGGGTCGTATTCCTCGACCCGGGGAGATATCTTTAGCCCATCACGGCGTATTGTTTCTGGATGAGTTTACCGAGTTTTCCCGCGATCACCTGGAAGCCCTCCGGCAACCACTGGAAGACGGTATCGTGACGGTTAATCGGGTGGCCGGTAGTTGTCAATTTCCGGCCCAAACCATGATAATGGCCGCCATGAATCCATGTTCCTGCGGTTATGCTGGTGACGGCCAAAGATCATGCACCTGTTCAGCCAGTCAAATTGCTCGCTACCAGCGACGTCTATCCGGACCACTATTGGATCGGTTTGATGTATTTGTTCAAGTCCCGCGGGTTAACGCGGACGAGCTCGAAACGACCGGTGATAATCAAGATCCGCGACGGCAGATTAAATCAGTTCGCGATCGGCAACATCGTCGCAAGCAACTGCCTGATCTCCCGAATAGCCGACTAACCGGAATCACTTTGGAAAAATTTTGTCAGCTTCAAACCGCCGAGCGTCAGCTAATGCACCAGGCGATGGAGCGTTTGCGTTTTTCCATGCGGGCCTATCATCGCATTTTACGAGTCAGCCGAACGATTGCCGATTTAGCTGGTCAGCGGCAAATCACCACCGCCCACCTGGCCGAAGCTTTGCAATATCGTCCACCAGCCACACTGGTGACCCCTTAACCATTAAAAGTAACTAAGCGGATTAATCGCGCCGCCACCGATGCGAATTTCGAAATGAAGATGAACCCCGGTACAGCGGCCGGTGCAACCCTGCACGGCGATGGTCTGACCCTGACTAACGGACTGGCCACTGCGGACGAAAATTTTGCTGGCATGGCCATAAAGGGTGGAATAGCCATTGCCATGGTCAATGACCACATGCAAGCCATAGCCGCTCCGATCAGCCGAGGCATAAGTCACCCGGCCGCCGCCGGCCGCATAAATCGGTGTCCCATAGTTTCCGTCGATATCAATTCCGGCGTGCCAGCGACCGCGATAATATTGATTAATACGACGGGATAAAGTTGGCCAGCGGAAGCGAGCCGATGTGGCTGGGGCCGATGGCGGCGCTTGACCGCGGTCAAAGACACCACCAATGAGCGTCCGGGACGGAGCCGGGGCGCTGGGTGGGGTCGGCGGGGCGCCACCAGGCACAATCAACTGATCACCCGGCTGAATAGCTTCGGCCATCAGGATATTGTTAGCCGATAATATTTTTTGTTCATCGGCACTGTATTTACGAGCAATGCTGGCGACCGTATCGCCGGATTGAACCACGTGTAAGACGCCGTCCTGGGCCGGAATTTTAAGTTTCTGGCCGGGTCGAATAAAATCATTATCACCTAAACCATTTGCCCAAAGTAAGGTCTTACTGCCTAAGCCGAAATTGGCAGCGATTGAGCTGATGGTATCACCACCTTCAACTATATATTCCTCTACCGTGCTGCGAATTGCTGCCCGTCCCAACTCCGCTCCGCCGATACCGCCAATAGTAGTCGGTACTATCAACGGATCTGTCGCGCTGGCAAGCTCATTGACCGTTATGGTGGTGACTGGGGGCGGTCCACCGACCGCTAACATATCCAAGCGTTCTGTATACTGGCGGCCGGTGTCGGTTTCGACGATTAAATCACTGATCGGGTTTTGCAGTAAAGTCGACCAGACCGCTTGCGATCCCAGTTCATCCGGCCGGATGGTGCGGGCAAATAAATTATTACTAACCGTAAAAATTCCGAGCGCTACCAAAGCCATGTAGACAGCGTAACGCTGAAAAAAATGGCCGAGGGAGCGAATCCCGGTAAACTGCGGATGGGTTTTTATACGCTGCTTAATTTTTCGATAGCGCCGATAGATCGGCAGCAGGAACCAATTGAAAGATGTGCGACTTACCCACCACATCGGCCGAATTAAACCATGCCATAAAAATAATTGCACCCCCCGACCAGCCAAAGCAAAAATTTTGAATAACCGCAGGGTCAGGGTGATGATTACTTGTCTGATGGCGAGACTGATATGATTGCCTTCGTCCGACATGACCTGAACCAGCCGGCAACAAAAACCAGCATCACTGGATGGTCACGACGGTACACCAATAAATTACGATAATGAACGATACCAGCCAGGACGATGTTTGTCAACGGATAAAATTCAGCTGGCATTTTTGGCTAAAACTAGCCGCAATAATAAACTGATAAAAAATCTTGTTATCTTAGCCTAAAAATGATAGGGTAAAGTCTCAACGGTTATGAAAAAATACGATCATCTAGCAATTGAAAAGAAGTGGCAGCAGCGCTGGCAGGACGCTGGTATTTTTCGGGCGCCGGATGTACCCGCTAAAAATCACCAGTACGTTTTAGACATGTTCATCTACCCGTCAGGCGACGGGCTTCATGTCGGACATCCTGAAGGGGAAACCGCGACTGACATCATCAGCCGGTATTTGATGATGAAGGGTACCACTGTCCTCCACCCGATGGGCTGGGATGCCTTTGGTTTACCGGCTGAAAACGCGGCGATTCAGAAAGGGATTCATCCGCGGATCGTAACCGAACAGAATATTAAGAACTGTAAGCGGCAGCTTCAATTACTGGGGTTTTCCTACGATTGGGACCGGGAAGTAAATACCACCGACCCGAAGTATTACAAATGGACGCAGTGGATTTTCCTGCAACTCTACAAGCGGGGTTTAGCCTACGAACAGGAAATGCCGATTTGGTGGTGCCCGAAGGATAAAACCGGATTAGCGAATGAAGAAGTGGTCGGTGGCGTGTGCGATCGCTGCGGCACCAAGGTCGAGAAGAAAATGCTGCGACAGTGGGTACTGAAAATCACTGCTTATGCCGAACGACTATTGGCCGGCTTGGATAAACTTGATTGGCCGGACTCGATCAAATTGCTGCAGCGGAATTGGATTGGGAAAAGCGAAGGAGCGGAAGTGGTTTTTGAGATTTCGGCTCAAGGCCGGAATGACAAAAACCACCCGATAACCGTGTTCACTACCCGGCCGGATACGTTATTCGGGGCCACCTATTTAGTTTTGTCACCCGAACATCCGCTAGTCATTGAAATTACTAAGCCGAAACAGAAAAGCGCCGTCGAGAAATACTTGAAAGAAATTTCAAGTAAGTCAGATCTGGAGCGGACGGCGTTGGAAAAAGAAAAAACCGGCGTGTTCACCGGCGCGTACGCCGTGAATCCGGTGAATAATGAAAAAATCCCGGTCTGGATCGCCGATTACGTTTTAATGTCTTACGGCACCGGCGCGATCATGGCCGTGCCGGCCCATGATGAACGGGATTTTGCGTTTGCCAAGAAATTTGATTTGGAGATTCGGGGGGTCATCACCCCCCCTAAATCCCCCCCTCAGTTAAGGGGGGGCGGTGGGGGGGTCCGGACCAGCGGCGGAGTGGCGTACATCGGCGAGGGCGCGATGATCAATTCCGGCGAGTTTGATGGCCTGGGGAGTGAAGAGGGTCGCAAGAAAATCGTGAGCTGGTTGTCGAAAGAAGGTAAGGCCATACCAAAGGTGAATTACAAACTGCGCGACTGGATCTTCTCACGGCAGCGATATTGGGGTGAGCCGATTCCGCTGGTGCATTGTGAAAAAGATGGCGTCGTGGCTGTGCCGGAGAAGGATTTACCGGTGTTACTACCTGACGTGAAGAAGTATGAACCAACCGGTACGGGTGAGTCGCCATTAGCGGCGATTGATGAGTGGGTAAATACAAAATGTCCACAGTGCGGCGGTCCGGCTAAGCGTGAGACAAACACCATGCCGCAATGGGCCGGGTCGTGCTGGTATTATTTACGCTATCTCGATCCGCACAACGATAAAGAACTGGCTGCGCCGGAAAAAATGAAAGCGTGGCTGCCGGTTGATTTATATGTCGGCGGCGCGGAACATGCCGTGCTTCACCTGCTGTATGCCCGCTTTTGGCACATGGTGTTGTTTGACGCCGGCGTAATTCCGCCAGAGTGCGGCGATGAACCGTTCATGAAATTAAAAAACCAAGGTTTAATCCTCGGTGAAGACGGCGAAAAGATGTCGAAATCACGGGGGAACGTGATAAATCCCGATGACATTATTGCCAAGTTCGGGGCGGACAGCTTGCGGCTGTTTGAAATGTTTATGGGGCCGTTCGAGGATGCCAAACCGTGGAGCACCCAGGGGATTGTCGGTGTGCGGAGATTTTTGGAGAAAGTTTGGTCAGCCAAAGAAAAAGTAGTTAAGGAAAAAGTTGTTAAGTCTAGTGAAATGCAGGGAACTGGCGACGCGCATGACATTACTAGGGGCATAGAGGAATTTAAATTCAATACCTGTGTCAGTGATTTAATGAAGTGGGTGAATCGCTGGAGTTATGAAAAAACTATAAATCGACGAGAGTTTGAAATGTTTTTAAAGGTATTGTCACCCCTTGCACCACACCTAGCCGAAGAAATTTGGTCCGAACTTGGCCACAGCGATTTAATTGCCACGACCGAATGGCCACACACTAAACGCTGGATAAAAAAAGAAACTACCATCGCTATCCAAGTGATGGGTAAACTGCGTGGCACTATAACTGTCCCGACTGGCAGTGAGCAAGCCACAGTTGAAAGTGCTGCGAAGGCCGAACCGAATGTGGAAAAATTTTTGACTAACGAACCTAAGATAATTATATTTGTCAAAGATAAGTTAATAAATTTTGTGGTGTGAAAACCAGATCAGATCGTATCTTTGCCTATCCCACCGAATCTTTTTATGCCCTCGGTGCGGACGCGACCGACTCGCGCGCGATAAAACAACTGTTCCGCATGAAACATCGGGAAACAGGGAAGCCAATCGCCCTAATAGCCGCCGATTTAAAGCAGGTGAAGAGATTTTTTTATTTATCGGCGGCGGAGTTAAGGCTGACAAAAAAGTATTGGCCGCCCTTCGGCGCGGCTCAGGGCAGGGGAGCGTTAACGATACTTTTACGACCGAAAAAAGCAATCGCAACGCGGGCGCTACTTGGTACCACCCCGTCGCGCCAGTCGGCGCGACACCCCTCCTTGACCACCCCTTCACCCCTCCTTAGTAAGGAGGGGGTTGGGGGAGGTCGAATCGGCGTCCGGGTACCGGCTCACACCGGGGCAAGGCGCCTGGCTCAACGCGTTGGTGGGCCCATCACCGCCACCAGCGCTAACCTGAGCGGCCAGACACCGACAAAATCAGCAATTCGGGTGAAACAGCAATTTCCTGATATAATGATGTTACCCGGGAAATGTGGTCGTTCGATTAAACCATCAACTATAATCATGGTAATTAAAGGACAAATAAAAATACTACGCCCCGGCGCGACCATTTTAAATTAAACATGAAACATCCATTTTTTCACTGGCCCCATTACCTTCATCAGCACTTGGCCCCGCAGCTGAAAGGTTTATTTGCCACAGTTGGGATACAGGATTTTGCGTTAGCGGCGATCGTAATTTTTGAACCGGTCTATTTATACAACCAAGGCTTTGCCATCAGCCAGATCTTATGGTACTACGTGCTGGTCTACGGACTTTATTTCTTGTTGATCCCATTTGGTGGCGCTTTGGTGGCTCGACGCGGCCCGGCTCGGGGGATCGCTATCAGCACCGTCTGGTTAATCGGATATTACGTCGCTTTGCTGTTGATGCCCCAGGCGCCCTGGCTGTTTTGGATCGCGCCGATCTGCTTCGCCCTGCAAAAAACCTTTTACTGGCCGGCCTATCACGCTGATTTCGCCGCCAGTTCGAATTCAACCGAGCGCGGGAAGGAATATTCTAGCCTGTACTCTTTGACTACACTGATGTATGTGCTCGGACCATTATTCGGCGGAGCGGTGTTGAAATTCGCCGGTTTTTCTACGTTATTTACCATCGTCATCGCCCTGATCGCCATTTCAAACATTCCAGTTTGGCGGTCCTCGGTGAAGCATATTCCCCAGCCATTTTCTTTTCGCCAGACCTGGCGCCTACCATTCCGACCAATCCACCGTCGCTCGACTTTAAGTTACTTAGCCATGGGCGAACAGTTAATTTATCTGGTGGTCTGGCCAATTTTTATCGCCCTAACTTTTAAAGATTTTCTGAATATGGGGGAAGCGATTGCCCTAGCGACACTTATCACTGCCCTAGTGACGCTGATTAGCGGCCGCTGGCTCGATCGCGGGCACTGGCGACCACTGCTTAAGGTCGGTGGTTTATTAACCGCCGTGGTCTGGTTTACTCGACCGTGGCTTAATTCAATCGTCGGCGTGTTTACCAGCGATACATTCGGCCGGATCGGTGGCAACACCACCTGGGTCACCAACGCTGACGTCACCTACGAACGAGCCTTAAAAGAGCAGAATGTTATCGGTCGCTCCATCATGTTCGAACAGGGCTTATCAATCGGAAAGGCATTGATCGCGGTACTGGTGATCATTGTCAGTGCCTGGTGGCCGCCATTTACCGCCGCGTTTATTCTAGCCGGTGTTTTTTCACTCGGATATTTATTACTCCGCTGATCCCGTTTTGCTCAAACCAACTTCTAATCCCGTTAGAAATGAATGAAAATGAACCATCAACACCGATAAGATTGTATACATCATTAATACTTTTTTCGAATGAAGCGCTCTCTTTATTTCCGACGGGACTAACAGGATGACCCGGAGTGAAGTTAATCGACTCTGTCGACAGATAGGCCTGCGACCGAATCGCCACGCTGGTCAGAATTTTTTATTGGCGGAAGAATACGCCGCCATGATGGTCGATGTAGCGGGGGTAAATAAACAGGACGTGATTCTGGAAATTGGCCCAGGTTTTGGCATCCTGACGCGCCATTTGCTTCGGGCTGGGGCTCGGGTGGTAGCGGTCGAACTGGACCGTCGGCTGGCCGCTTATTTAAAAAGCACATATTCCTCCGAATCAAAACTGGAAATAATTCATGACGACATCTTTCACGTCCGGCTGGATCAACTAGTAACTGACGGTCAATTTAAGGTGGTGGCGAATTTACCATATAGCGTGACCGGGTTACTGCTCCGAAATTTACTAACAAAAAATCCCCGACCAAGTGGTTTAACAGTCATGATCCAAAAGGAAGTGGCCGAACGAATCGTGGCCGAGCCAGGGGCCATGAATCTGTTGGCGATCCTGGCGCAGTATTACAGTACACCGAGCTACATCGCGACTGTGCCACGAACGGTCTTTTATCCGATGCCAGAAGTCACCACGGCTATTGTCCACCTGGGTCCAATGCGACAACCCGATCTAGACGAGGCGAGTAAACTCTGGCAGTTAGCTCGGGCGGCGTTTACCGGAAAAAGAAAACAGCTCCATAACGGTTTAGCGGTTGTCTGGGGGTTAAAACCGGAAAAAATGGCCGAAAAACTTGATCAAATTGGGATTGATTCCCGTCTCCGGCCACAGGCTTTAGCTCTCTCCGACTGGAAAAAAATCGCAGAATATTTTCGTTGACTATAGCGGTCAGACGTGCTATAGTATAACTACTTTATTGTACCTTTTTTGAGCTGATCGAACCCTCGATTTATTAGTATTTTCTGTCAAGGGTATCTGGTGATAAAAATAAAAAATAATTCGCCTCGTCAGCAGTAACCTTTGAACAAAAACCACTAAATTTCGCATGTTGCGCCAGCTTAAACAGCTCGGATCGAGAATTATAAACCGAGTAATTGATTTTATCTCGGGTAAAAATGTCTCGTCCCCGACTAACCCCCAGTCCGGATACCGATTCGTGGCCTTTTTAGGTGTTCTGGCGCTAGGCGTCAGTGGCTGGGTGATCTGGCATTCGTTAACCGCCCTGGGCCGACTGCCGCAAACCCAAACCAACATTAACACCAGTGCCGTAGCTAAGCTGAATGAGCTGCGGGACCAGGACACTGACGGCGATAAACTGTCAGATTACGACGAACTGTTTCAATATTCCACCAGCCCCTACTTAAAAGACTCGGATAGTGATGGGGTCAGTGATTACGACGAACTGGCCAAGAAACAGGATCCAAACTGTCCGAAAGGAAAAACTTGTACTAGCGTGGCCGGGAACGCGACGACTACTGACAGCAGCGGTCAATTAACGCCAGCCTTTCTACGGCAAGCCCTGCGGGAAGCCGGCGTCGCGCAAGCGGTGCTGGATGGAATGGATGATCTGACCCTACTGAAGGTTTATAACGAAATCATACCGTCGGTGACCAACGACAACACTAACGGCCCGGTCCAGGCGCCGACGCTGGATAACCTGGAGAACCTCTCAGCCGCTGAAATCAGACAACTAATGATTGACAGCGGCGTTGACAAAGCCACCCTGGATAAGGTTGATGACGCCTCTCTTAAGGAAATTTTCAACAAAGCGATTGAAGATGCCAACAGCAACACCAACCAATAAGCGAACCACACCCTCCCGGCGGATCAAGCGTTGGCGGTTGGTGGTTTTATTGGTAGCAGCGTTTCTGATCATCGGCTTGACCACCTTGACGCCGCGCCCCGCTCAGGCATTTTTAGGTATTCCGAACATTACCATGGTCATTGGCGATATTCCTAAGATGATTTCCGACCAGGCCGAAAAAATTTACAAAACCCTGAAGGAAAAAATTAAAGTAGCCACCGACATTGCTTTTAAAAACTCCGCCCGTCAATTTTTAGCCCGCTTCACCCAGGAAGCGATTACTTCGCTGGCCACCGGCGGGACCGGTCAGAAAGGATTGTTTTTAACCGATCCGAAATTTTATCTCCGGGTCGGTAATGCGGCGGCCGGTGATTTTGTTGATGAATTTACCCGCTGTATGAGCGGCCAGATTGATCCCAACACCGGCGAATGTGTTGGGGGAACTACCTACGGTAACCCCTTCAGCTCCGCGCGGGGAAAATTCTTAATCTCCCGCGCCTTGCGCAGTGCCTTACCAAATCCGCTGGCTTCCTGTCAGACCCAGTGCCAGACCGATTTCAGCGCCGCCGATATCGATCCTAATGGTGATTGGACGATGGATGAGGTTAATGTCATCAAAGGGTCGCGAAATTATCACCAATTTGCTATTGCTTTAATTTCTTACAGCATTCAAAAAGAAACTACGCCGGAGCATAGCCGAGATCCAAGTAAACCCATCACCTGCAATAATATCTGTCAGCCACCGGAAAGCGCTAGTCCCGAATACATCGCCTGGCGGGTGTGCGAAGGGGTATCGAAGGATAATGTTCCGGCCGAGCAGTGTCTGCAGTGGCAAGAGGAAGCTCGTAACGAAGAATATGCCACGGCGCAACGGGAAACCGGGCAATGTCTGCGCGATTGTCAATCGGGGTCAGTCGGTTTCGTCACTAACGCGATCAATCAAGCCACGGCCACCGATATTTTCACCTCAATTAGGAATGTTGATCCCTCGAAAGCGCCGCTATTCCTGGCGCAAGCTCTGTCGACGGAAAAAAGCGAAGTTGGCCAATTATTAAGCGCGGCAGCCACGATGAGTGCGGCCGTGCGCGACGCTGTCAAGAAAGAGGAAACCGCGATGAATGCCGGGGTGATACCGCGCACTTCTAAAGTCAGTGGGGAAGTTATCACCCCAAAAGAATCAGTGGCGGCCATTGCTGGCGTACCGATTAGCGGCAGTGGTACTCAGGTCGAGACCACCTATACCGGTTCCGGCTTAGCGGATATTTTACGTAGCGTCGCCTCGTTCATCAACAGTCCGCTTGGTCGGGCCCTGACCCAGATGTTTAAGAATCAGTGCGGACTAAATCCCGACTCCTGTAAGGGCCCCTCCAACGCCCAATCAGCCCTCGGTCAATTATTATTCGGAGCCGGTCAGCCGACCGGCATCGCCGGCGCCAGGTTGCAATTCGCCGGCTTAGGCCGGGCGGAAATTTTAGGCGGCGATCCGGGCCGAAATGAGATCAGCGTGACTGACCAGCTGACTTCGTCCGGCCTAGTCGACGCCCAGTTCCGAACCGCCATTGAAGAGCAGTTAACCGTCAAGGAAGCGCTCGATCAGGGTTTGCTCAATCCGCAAAAACCATTCGGTTTCGATACCAACGGCGTCCAGCCACGCGAGGGTTACCCCTATCGCGCCTTGCAATACCTGCGCAAATTCCGGGTCATTCCGGTCGGTTGGGAACTGGCGGCTAAGTATAATTATCAGATTGGCCATGAATCGGAGGGCCTAAGCCTCGGCAAGCTGACTGAACAATTTTCCATGTGCGATCAGGACGACCAGCATCAGGTTTGCTCAAAGTCTTTGAAATCCTGTCAGGACGCCATCCACTGCCAAAGCGACGAACAATGCGGGGCCAGTCCGTACTGCGGGTTGGTCGATCCGAACTGGGTGCTAAAAGCCCCGCAAACCTACTGCCGTCGCCAGGGCGCGGGCGAGGAAATTTTATCTAAGGAATTCGTTTGCGATCAGGATAACGTCAAAGGCACTGGCGATGGCAGTCTTGGCAGTAATGCCCCGGACTGTGTTAACTCCGCCGCCGGTCCGGATATCGGCCGCTGGGTGATTAACCGCAACGCCGATACTTGCGCCGATGTTCAATCCTGCATCGCCGAAAACGAAGACGGCTCCTGCATTGCTTTCGGCTACTGCGTCCAGGAACGACAAACCTTTAAATTTGACGGCGACCAGTGTGCCAGTGAATACGCCACCTGCACCAGCTACACCAATGCTACCGGCCAGCAGGTGTCTTATTTAAAAAACACACTTGATACTAACGGTTGCAACGCCGATAACGCCGGTTGTCTGTGGTACTGTCAGGATCAGAATCTGACTACTGGCGCCTGGACCTGCAGCGAAACCATCGGCAATAAAATTCATTTCACAAAAAACGTTAAAGCCTGCAGCCAGAGTGAGGTCGGCTGCCGGCAGTTTATCCGGACTGGTAACGGCACCAACTGGTTAGTTAATAGCGGTTTCGAAACTTTTGCTGGGGCTGAACGCGACAGCGGCGGGGACGCCGTCTATCAAGGCTGGGTGAAAAATGCGCTGCAAGCCCAGCCAATTTCAGCCGATGATCCGAGCGTCACCGTCAATAATTCCACTGCCGTCGCGCTGGTGCAAGCCGGGTCATTGTCGCAAAGTGCTATCGACGCCGGATACAAACTGTACGAACGTAGCTTTATCGGTTCGATTCGGGCTAAAGCGTCCAGCTCCTGCGCGGCTTCGCTGACGGTTAGCAGCGATATCGGCACGGCCACGGCTACCATTAACGCCAGCGCCAACTGGGACACTTTCGCCGTCCAGTTCATAAACCCGCCGCAATCAGCCGGTTATTCTAGCAGCAATAACCTGAACTTTACGATCGCGCTCAGTGGTTGCACCGGCTTAATTATCGACAACGCCCAACTCGAAGAAAACACTGGCCTGACTGTTTATAAGGATTATGGGGCGATTAATAACGTCTATTTATCCGGTGCTCGGCAATCATGCGGGGCGGAAGATGTCGGTTGCGAGAAATACACTCCGGTCGCCGGTGGCGCCGCCGTGACCGGCCAAGTCCGAAATACCAATCGCTGCAGCGAGGAAAACGTCAGTTGCGCGGCCTATACGCTCGAACCAATTAACAGCATTCCACAGCGCCTCGGTGCCGAGGTTAATATTGTTCCAGCCCGAGCGGAGCAATGCTCAGCCGCTGATGTTGGGTGCGAGGAATACACCAACCTGGACGAAGTCGCCCGCGGCGGCGAGGGTAAGGAATATTTTAAATCAGTCAGACAATGCGTCAAGCCGGGGACTACCACCCAAGCCACCTATTATTCCTGGGTCGGCGACGCTAAACGCGGTTTTCTGCTGAGAGCTTATGACTTAGTTAAAACGAACCAAAAAACATCTGAAAACGGATTTGTCGATGTCTATGGACCATGCACCAGTGTGTCGGTTGGAAATGTTAATACCAATCCATCATGTAATGACACCCTAACCTCCATTCAGGCCGCTCGAGTAAAATGCACCTCGGCGGCGGATATGGCTACTAATCCAGACTGTGCCGAATATTATGATTCCGAACTGCATGTATTTTACCGGCTCCGTTCGAAAACAGTGACCGTGACTGACGATTGTCATCCCTATCGCAATACCGTCGACCAGCAGGATGTTGCCACGCAAGACCGAATATTCTATCTGGCCACTAATGAAAATCTATCTTGTTCAGCCGCCGTCGCCGGTTGCCGGGCTTACACCGGTAACGCCAGTTCGGTCCAGCGCGAGCTGCTTCGTGATGATTTTGAAAGCGGCGCGACCACTAACTGGGTCGGCGGCTCGCCCAGTTCGGAGTCGGTTAATCTTAATGGCCACTCGATGTATATCCAGGTCGCGGGTTTAAGCGGAACTGCTTTTACCTCCACCAGTCTATTAAAAGGCCAGCTGACCCCGGGAAAAATATACAATGTGTCCTTTACTGCCGCCGCGGCTTCGGAAAATGCTCCGATGATTGCGGCCAAACTAGGCACAGCTGATGGCGTGAATTTTGCCGCTGTCTATCCCTTCCCCGGACAAGCCCAGCCTAAATGGAATGGCAACATCACTCCGTCCGGACCAGAATGGAATCAGTTTACCCTCGGCCCGCTGACTCTCGAGGCGGCTGAAGTTGCCAACCTAGCCTTGGTGGTCAGCGGTGGCGACGTTTATGTCGATAATATTGTGTTGACGGAAATTACTGACAGCATCTACCTAGTCCAGCCGACTGTGCCGGAATGTCCCCAGGGTGAAATCGGCTGCGCCGCTTATCGCGACCGGGCCGGCAAACAGCATTTCCTGAAATCGTTTACCCGGCTGTGTTCGGAACAAGTAGTCGGTTGCGAAGCCATGATCGACACGCAAAACAGCAGCTCACCGTACGCGACTACGATTAAGAACGTGGCGACGCCAGCCGACCGAATGGTGACGATGGTTTACAACCCCGGGGTAGCCTGTTCAGCCACGGCTAAAGGTTGTAGCGCTTATGGCCGGCCGAATTACAGCCTTGACCGAAAACTGGCAGATTATACCAACGTTTACTTAGTCAATGATCCGGACCGCTATAACGGCGACCTCTGCTATCAGGAAGAAGTTTTCTGTCAGGCTTACCAGACCGCCAATGGCGGAGCGGCTTTCTTTAAAGATCCGCTGACTAGCACCTGTGATTACCGTGGTGGTAGCTGGTTAATTACCGGCACTAGTTATGCCTGCCCGACCGTCACCCCACCGATCGCCGGCCGGCCGATTGGGCCGTCCTGCAGCACGGTCTGTAAGGGTCAGTGTAATAATGACGCTAGCCGCGCTTGCGTGACTAATAACGATTGTCTGGTTGGTGGAACGTGCCAGGGCGGTGGGGATCGAATCGGCCGGGGCTGTCTGGGTGATTCCGATTGTCCAAATTCAGTCATGGGCTGCCACGGCAATCCGGCCACGATCGGTAAAGTGATTAAGGGCGCCAGTATCGTAGTCGGCCAGTGCCAAAGTGACAGCGATTGTAACGGCGGTAATAAGTGTATTTACTTAGCCGGCATGTGCCCGGCGGAACAGAACGGTTGTACTGAATACCGCGATCCGGGTGATCCGACTGGCTGCCGGGTGGAGTGTCCGTTGGTTAAATTGGGCGGTGAACCGCAATATAGCGATGCTGGTTGCGTGCCGACCGTCTGCGCCGCCGGTAAGTACGCCGGCAAGAGTTGTCAGACCAGTGACGACTGTCCAGGTAGCTCGTGCAGCGGTCAGGGTCTGCCGGGTTGCCGATCCTACTATTACAAAGCCCAGTCGCTCGAGGACAAGGCGTCCGAATGTGGCGGCCAGGTCAATCTCGATATCGGCTGCCGACCGTTCTACAACACCGCCAATCCGACCCTTAATTTCCGGGGGGAGTGATGACATGAATCAGATACTTTACAATTTAAAAAAAGATTCACTGATAATAATCGCTTTATTGGGGATGGCAACAGTAGGTATTAGTTACGGAAATGGGTTTCCGATTGCTCAAGCCCTAACTGTCACGGCAACTACAGGACATACAGATAGCAGTAGCTTTAGCATCGTGACTAGAAGTCCAACTCCATTTTTCGTCTGGACCTGCCTGGGCCAAACTTCTAGCTGCGGCACATCACCTTCGTCCAGCTGGCAAGCATTTCTAGGATCCCCGCCTTTGGTTGGCGGTTACTACGTTCATGACTCTTGGAATGATGACTATCCCCCAAGCCGGTGGTATCCAAACCTACGCCCTGGTCGCACCTACGGCATTAGTTACGCCGCTCATGAAGCAGGAAACCAGTCGAATTCCACCAGTGGCACGATGCAAGTAACTACCTGGCCTGGACCGCAGCCGCAAGTCACGGTCAGTGGATTAACGTCCACTAGCGCAACCCTGAGCTGGAATACCTCATTTCTCGGTGACACAGAGTTACGTTACGTTCTTACTCCACCAGGAGCAACCTGGTTATCGCAGAATACTCCGTTCGGTGGTGGCGCCCGAGTAAAGAGCGTAGCGGGGATTTCAACCGGTCAGCTAGCCGCAATTAGTTTTGATGGTGAAATTGCCACCCGCAACAATAATATATGGACCACCCGAAACAACCCTCGATCCGGCTACAAGCTTTTTTCGATCGACATGTTCAATACTACTATTGGTTATATTGTCGGGGAGGGTGGGACAATAATACGAACCCTTGATGGATCAAATTGGAATCTAATGAATCCACCCGCAGGTTTCGCTAGTACCCTGATAAATATTTATGCGGGTACGTCCTCGACTGCTTGGGCAGTTGGTCAAGATGAAAGTATTCTGTTTTACGATGGTGCCAGTTGGACATCAAAGTATCCCACTGGTATCCCCAGCAAACAACTTAATCGGGTCGTAACAATTGATAATAAAGAAGTTTGGGTGGGAGATCATGAGGGTCGAATTTGGAGGACAGTTAATGCGGGTACCAGTTGGACGCAAACAACCCTGCCAAAACCAGGAGCTGAATTAGCGCAGCCGATCTGGGCAGTTAGTACCATTGATGGTATTACCCTTTGGGCCGGTGGTGATGGCGGCCGTCTGTGGCGGAGTACGAACAGCGGTAACACGTGGTCATTAATTCTCTCGGGGGGACTTGATGGAATTAGTGATATTTCCATGGCCGGACCCAAAGAAATATGGTTTGTCAGAGGCCAAAGCATCGGCCATAGCATAAACGCCGACATGGGCTCCCCCACTTTTGATTTCACCGTTAACCCCAATGGTTACCTGGTTCCAGGAAGTAGTTATGATGATATTACTGCCGACTCAGCTGGTGAAGTTATTGTGACTGGCACTAATAATGTCATCAGTTACAATGTTTGTAATTATGGTTGCGTCAGACAAGGCGGCATATCGGGCACCACTCATACCTTGACGCTTTCATTAGTCCCGGGAATAACATATTATTATGCCGCGCTTTCGACCGGGACTGATGCCGCAGGCGATTTTAGGGCTAGCGCGTTGGGATCATTTTCAACGCCAATCCCCGATCCCGACCCGCCAACTATTTCCTTTACTGACCCAGATATCAGCCCCAAGCTGACTAACATCAGCCCCTACTTAGTTAAGGGCGTTGCCAATGACATCCAGGGCTTGACCAGTGTTACCCTGACTAATAACGGCATGCCGCAGTCGGTCAGTGGTCTAAATTCCTGGTCGGCTAGTGTGCCATTAACGGTGGGAAATAATAATTTAGTGGCCACTGCAACTGACGGTTACTGGACCCCGTCGGTCAGCGCCACCCTGATTTACGACAACCAAAAACCGACTATCAACATCACCTCACCGCTGAATAACAGCACAGTTAATACCAGCACCATTAACGTGGTCGGCAACGCCTTTGATCTGAATGACATCCCGTTGAATTCAATGAGCTGGCAAATCGACGGCGGACCCCGAAATTATTTTCCGCACGGGAGCGGCCAATCGGTTAACTGGAACACCAACGTCACTGGACTAATCCCGGGTAGTAATTTGATAACGGTCTATGTCAAAGACAAAGCCGGTAATGAGAATTCAGCCAGCGTCACGGTCATTTATGAAGAACCGACCTTTACGATTACCGCTACTCCGGTTAGTCAAATTAAAAATGCTGGGGACTTAGCCACCTATCAAGTCACCGTCACCTCAAAATTTGGTTTTGATAAAGCTGTGTCCTTAAGCGCCGGACCAACACCGTCGGGTAGTACCATCACTTTTACCCCCAACTCGATTACTCCACCGGCGAATGGAACGGCGACGTCGACCATGACAATCCAAACAGCTGTCACCACGCCGACTCAACTCTATACCATTACCATTACCGGTTCGGGCGGCGGTAAAACCACCTCGACCAGCGTCACTTTGGACCTAAAAGCTCCGCCGGACTTCCAGCTGTCAGCCACGCCGTCATCACAGACCGTCATGGCTGGTAATATCACTGACCCCTATATTATTACCGCCACCTCGAACAGCACTTTCGCGCCGGCCACGGTTAATTACACCATCAGCGGTCTACCCGCCGGGGCCACCGCCACCTTCGGACCACCAGCATCGGTATCCCTGGGCAGCAGTGATGTCAAAGCGATCATCCTAAAAATTAGCACCCTGATGTCGACGCCAGATGGCAGCTGGCCATTGATCGTGACCGGCACGGCCGGCGCGCTAATTCGGACCTGCTCCATTACTTTAGTTGTTTCGCCAGCTCCGGATTTCACTTTCCAGATGCAGCCGAGCTCGCAAAACATTCTGGCTGGCGGTTTGACGTCTTATACCGGCACGCTGACCGCGCTCTATGGTTTCAGCGAACCAATAGTGTCGATTGCGGCTACCTCGCCCGATCCTAATATTACCTTGCAGTTCGCCCCGGATAATTTCCCCCAGATTTTACCCTCCGGTTCGCAGTTTATAATGAACGTCACTACCACCAGTGCCCTAGCCACCGGCACTTATACCATCGACGTGTCGGCTAAGTCGACCACCCTGACCAAAACAGTCCCCGTTAGCCTGGTCGTCGGCGCTGACATCACCCCGCCGATTATCAGCAACATTAAGGCCGCCCCGAATTACAACAGCGTCCGGATTACCTGGGATACCAACGAACCGGCTAATTCATTGGTGACCCTTTACTTCGATGCGGCCCGGACTAGTTGGGCGGGCTCAGCGGGTGATGCCAGTTACTGCACTTCACCCATTGGAACCTGCCATGATATTTCGATTAGCCCGCTGACTCCATTGACGACCTACTATTTCACCGTCACTTCGGATGATCTGGATGCCAACCCACCGCCGCCGACTCCGAACTCGACTACCCGCACCACTAAAGACGATGGCATCACACCGCTGCAGTTTACTACTCTGGACGAACCGGACTTGATTCCACCGGAAATATTCATCGATGACCCGGTTACCGGCCAGGACAAGGTCGGAATCGTGCCGATTGTTGGTCGGGCCAAGGATAATAAAGACTTAGGAGGCATCGGTGCCATTACCATAACAATTACCCCACCCAGCGGCGCCAAATTTAGCCTGCCCTCACTGGATTGTACTGGACTGGAATGCAACTGGGCGACCAGCTGGAACACGGTTAGCGGCGAGAATGGTCAACACATCATTGAAGCCAGAGCCTTTGACTTGGCTGGTAACCCATCAGCCCCGCCGGCTAGTGTCACGGTCAACATCGTCAATGACAATACTTTTCCAAAGGTAACCAATGTCACGGCCAAGCCGGAAATGATGCCCGGCGAGATGAGCTGCGGCGGGCAATGTTGGAAAGCGACTATCACCTGGAATACCGATGATAAATCGACCAGTAAAGTTGAATACAATGTCAATATCTCATGTACGGCTACGCCGCCCATTACCTGCACTTACTGCCTAAACCCGGAAGATCAAAATCCAGCCACCCGGTGCACTACCCGCTGGGATGACACGGTGCCGGCTAATCCCAATCCGGACTATACTTCCCACCAGGTGACGCTAACATATTTAAAGCCGGACCAGCTGTATCATTACCGAGTTTCGAGCTGTAATATTTCCGGACTGTGTTCTAACTAACTATGACCCGCCTGACCCGCCACCTTTACCGTTTATTAACCCGCTTCGGCTGGGTCGGGTTAGTGGCGGGCGCTTTTATCGCTATCAGCACTCTTTATTCAGCGGCGCAAGTGACCGCTCCACAGGTGACCAAGATTGAAATTGGCTCACCAACTTCAACCACTGCGATATTATATATCACTGTGGACAGAGCGGCCTGGTTAAAAGTAAATTACGGCACTAGCACCGGTTATGGTGTAGTAGTTCCTACCGAGGCCGATAGTTACATCGTTTATGCAGGTCCGGGGACGCAACCAGTCACCTTCGAAAAACTCCAAGCAGCCACCATCTACCACTATCAGATCACGGTTCAAGACCCGAACAATGCCGCTTTAAAGTCCACTACCGAAGATCGGACATTTACCACCACCTCCAGTGGTGGGGGTAGTAGCGGATCAGGATTGGTGATTTCGAAAGTCAAAACCGATTGCGATAACGATCACTGCGTGGTCAGCTATCTGACCTCTTTCGCTGCCAAGGTCGAACTGCGCTGGGATTTAAATTACCACGACACTTTTGAAGCCTATTCGCAAAGCGCCATTGAGCCAGGCTACTTAGATGGTTCACGAGCTTTACTTGCCGGAACTCACCTGAAAATACCGCCCGATCTTACTTTCAATACCACCTATTATTATCGGTTGCACGCTGTGGACAGTTCCGGTAATGAATTTACTACTGGAGATTTCAGCTTCCTGACCGCCTTCAATGAATCGGACCACGTCTTTTCAACCGGACAATGCTTCACCGAGTCCGGTGAACCAGTTTTGATCGGCGGTTGTTCTTCTGATCATCTATACTGTGCTCCGGGCGGCCATCTAATTCAGGATTGCCGAATGATGTGCGGTTACATCTGCCCGGAAAAAGCTACCTGCATGGCTAGCGGCAACTGCTTCGGAGACCCACTATCTAAAAGCTCCTATCAATGCAATAAGAGCGAATGCTACGACCCGAGCGGAAAGTTTATCTCCCCAGCGGTGATGAATTGCTACGCCAGCTGGCCGAAGTGTACCGCCAATACTATTTTGAAAGTCCGCAAGGACCGAGCTTGCGACCTATGGTTAAGCTGTACTACCGCCATCCAGACCCAACCTCAGGCCGGCCAAGCTTCCGAAGATTTATGTCTAAGTCTCGGTGCCTGTAATCAACTCGGATCAGACGGACGCTGTAAAAATTACCTGCCACGCGGGCAATGCAGTAATGATCCCCTGCGTTTCTGTAACACTAGCACTGGTTGTGTGGCTGAGGGCGTCTGTACCCAGCCGACCGAGGAAGAGCCGACCATTAACCAGGCCGACGTGACTTACCAGACACCGGCGGAGATCGGCAAAATCGCCAATTTATCCGGCAATGTAACCGCCGGGCTTGATTGGCGGTCGATTAATGGCTTGCCAACAATTCAGGGCAATCTGCCCTGGAACATGATGTCTGAGTTGGGCACCGCCACCTTCATGAAAAACGGCGATTTAGAGTATTATACTCCGGCCTCGACCCAGCATTTTACCGCCTATCCTCTGAATGTTGAAAACCCAGCCGTGCTGACCGCCGACTTCGAGGATAGGAATAACAGCAGTAACCACATTCTAATCGTTGATCCGATCCCGACTTCAACCAATCCGGTCACCTACCTTCAGTACAGCGGAGTCGCTACCGATCAATTTACCGCGGCGGCGGAAAGCTATTACTCCGCTTCGGTCAGGTTACGCAGTAAAACTCAGCAGGATTACAAACTGCGTCTGCAATTTAGTTATGTGGTGGACAAAGCGACCAATTTCTCCTTCCGGGACATTACCGTTACCGGCACCTGGCAGAAATTCAGCCTCGGCCCGACCAATGTGTTAAGCGGCAAGTCTAGATTCGAAGTCGTCTGTGCGGATACGACCAGCTGTGGCACCTTTGAGCTGGATGATATGCAAATCCGGCCGATCCTCCAAGTTAACGATAACCCATACTTTATCGGCTCCTCCTGCCGCCTTTACCCGAAAGCGGATGCACCATCGTGTGAATATATTGACGCCAATGCCGTGCAGTACCGCGGCTGGCGAGGTTACTGCCTTGAATACGATTCGATTACCGGTACATGCTTGTCATGGTGGCCAATCGATCTGATCCACGGTGAAGAAAATATTTTAACCAATGAAGAAGCGGTAGGTTATACCGACCGTCAACCGTTATACATGTGCGCCGAAGCGACTACGGAACCAGTAACAGTTATTACTGATCAGCAGCATGGCGAAATTGAGGATGGCGCATTCATTACTGCCAGCGGGGCTCCAGATGCCTGTACTGGAAGTGATAATTCGGCCAGATGCGAAAATAATTCAGGTAATGATATCCGGGGTTATAATATTAAGGCCACCGATGTCGATCATGTACAAATTATTTACGCGCCAAAAGCAGGAGACAGTGGCGATCGTGACTGGAACGCAGCCATACCGGCGACCTCTACTATCTATGATAATACTAAAGGAAGTCTGGGCGGAGATGAAAAATATTACTTTGATGTTTACCCTTCGTCCGGAACTGAAACCACCAGATCAGCAACCAGCACATATTTTGGGACTTTGAAATTTGTTGAACAAGGAGATAACGGATCAAATTATACCGGGGCATGGCCAACTGGTAGCAAGGAACACGATTGGGAAGTATCTTCTTACGCGGCATATCTTCCTAGAGAAGAGGACGGTAATGACAAAGACGAAATTAGATGGAAGCGAAACTGTCAAAGAGAGGCAACTAATGGTACGGACGCCAATAAATTTGGTGCTCGAATCTGGACTGATAGTAATGGGAAATTATCATTTGTGTCTTTCTGCGTGGTTGATGACAGTGGCGGACATGTTACGCCAGCGTTCACGGTCAAGGTATATCTAAAGCCATATTGTTCGGTTTTGGCCAAGGTAGTTGAAGAAGATCAAAATCAGGCCTGGGTTGGTCGGACCGCAAAAAACAGTACCTATGGCGTCTACGAACTGAATTATAAATATGGTTCGGATTTCGCACCGTTCGGCGGTTCAGTCACGCCCAGCAACAGTAATCCAAACGAATGGACTACCGGTCAACCGCTATATGTTCAATCACCCGATATTTCGCAGACCCAGACTATTGCACCACAAAGCCAATCCCGCGCTGGACAGCCATATGTTTGTCGAGGTGATGCTTGTAAAGCTCATTGTGACCAATATTCGGGAACTAAGAGCGGACAGGTTTGCTACAACAGTAGTGACTGTACCGATGCAGACAACAATGCACAGGGACTCTGCATTGGTTATGGTATCTGCGCCAAATATGACCCAGCCTCAAAAACATTTATACCGAAATCACCCCGGACTACATGTCTAAATAGCGACCCATGCAACCCCTCTGGATTGCCGGGCGATGCTGGCCAGCTTTGTATCGGTGGCTATGGAATAGATAAAGCTCCGGCCCAAGAATATAAAGACCTCCAGGGCTTCGGTGACCGAAACGTAGATTCACCAAATTTTGTTCAATCCCGTATCCAGAGATTATTCGCGAACTCCTGGGGCTTATGGAATTGGAATCCGGTGACAAGTAAATACGAAACATACACCTCAGCCGGTGAAGGTTGGACGGTACCGAAGGAAATTTGCTGGCCGGAGGATACTTCTTATAAGACGGCCAACTGGATTGCCAGCTCGACTAATCCGAACCGGGTAAAACTCTACCGACCTTCATTTCCGGGCGATTACTGTGCCATCCCGCCAACAATAGTTGACGACCCGGCAAATAAAGATGACGGACCGGTGTTTTCTACTGGAACAAAAGAAGCTTTTATCAGCGGTAGTGGGGACGTGTTAATCAAATTCAATACTAACGCTGATCCGGAGCAAATCCCATTAAAGGGATTAGTCATTGATTGGGGTAATGGAGAAAAGAGCGAACCTTATGTGCCCGGTGCACCGCGGACTAATACTAATAATCCCATCGTGGTCCGAAAAGCCTACACTTACAATAGCGGTAACTGCCCGAAGGACGACGTCAAATATCCGGGCTGGTGCGTTTACCGAATTAAAATTCAACTTTGTGACAACTGGGGTTGGTGCAATGATGCTAGCCGGGATAACGATACTGACTACAAACCTGATTTTGATGAAGTCATAACTTCAGCCAACGAGGATGTAAAGCAGCATTTATACAAAGATGGCACCACTTATTGGTACGATTCCGGTCTAGTCGTCTTAGTTAAACAGTAATGATTATTACCTGACATGACCGAACTGATTTACCAGATACTGAACACTGTCGGACTGGGCGTTCTGCAGGCGATCGCCTGGATGACTGGTTATGTCATCCAACTGATCGTCATTATTTCCCAGTACAACACCTTTATCGATCACAATATCGTCAAAGCTGGCTGGTCGATTGTCCGCGACATCGCCAATATGTTCTTCATCATCGGCCTGCTGGTGATCGCCGCCGGGACGGTCCTGCGGCTGGAAAATTACCGCTATAACCGCCTGCTCGGGCGATTGATCATCATGGCCTTCCTGGTCAACTTCTCGCGGCTGATCGCCGGTTTCCTGATTCAGACTTCTCAGGTGGTGATGCTGACTTTTGTTAACGCCTATAAGGAAATATTTTTTGGCAATGTGGCCTCGATGTTCGGACTGGAAGAAGTATTACGGTTAGCCAGGACCTCGGGTGACAACGCGGCGCAAAGTGCGGCGACTAGTCTTGGTTCCACCGGCACAACAGCAGTGACGATGGGCGCTCTATTTGTCACCATCATCGCCAGCATCGTGATGATGATCGTGGCGTTGGTGATCACCCTGGCGATTTGCGTGGTCCTGTTCGTCCGGATCATCGCCCTGTGGATTTTAATTATTCTGTCACCGTTGGCCTATGCCCTCCGGATACTGCCAAATACGCAAGGTATAGCAAGTACTTATTGGAAAGAATTCGGAAGATACGTGGTGACCGGTCCGGTCCTGGCCTTTTTCCTGTGGCTGTCGCTGGCGATTTTAGTCGGCACTAATCAAGTCGCCGGAGACTCCAGCTTTAAAACAATAATCGATAGTTATAAAAAAGACTCGGGGTTCATGAATACGTTTGTAACCAGCATTTTTAATATCGACTCGATCATGACTTTCCTGGTCAGCACTATCTTCCTGATGATGGGCCTGAAGTACGCCCAGCAGTCGGGCGTGGCCGGCGGTAACTTCGCCGGCAAAATCGCCTCGACTGGCTTCGGCGCCGCGCGCGGCTTCGCGGCCACGGCCACTGGTTATAATCTACTCCGAAGTCGAGTGATCAGACCAGTCCAAGAATACCAAAAAGCCCGCCGAGCTCGGGGTGAAGCGGCCATCCAGCGCCGAGGCGAAGCTTTTACCCAACGAATGGATCAGGTTCAATCACGGACCTTTGGGACCGCGGGACGCGGTATACGTGCCGCTCGTAAAGGCGTGATGACCGCCACCGGCCAAGCTATCGGACAGGCTCCTGGTGCGGTCGTGGGCACCGTTCAGGCTCTAGGTGAAGCCGCCCGGGCCGCGTCATTGTCGAAAAAAGTTTCTGGCGAGGAACGTCTGGGTCGATTACAACGTGGATTGAGTCGGGCGGATCAAGCTGTCGGCACCGCGGCCGAGAGAATGGTGACCGAAACTGGCGGAGCAATTTCGGCTGGCTGGCGACAGGGTAGCGAGGGCGAGCGCATTCGCCGGGCGGAAATCGTTAAAGCTAAGTCTAAGCGCGAAAAATTCGAGGAAGATATCGGTCGCTATGGCGATATGTCCCCGGCCCAGCGTAAGAACGTGTTAAAATACGGCAGCCGAAACGAAGCCTACGCCGCTGGCATGGTAGCCGCCGAAAAGGGCGAGATTGATCCCAGCAAGATTCCAGGCGACAAAGAATTAGCATTGAAGATCGGTCGAATTTCCCTTGACCTGGCCAGTAGCGCCGGTGCCTTAGAAAAATCGTTGGCGGGCCTGTCACGAAAAACCCGCGAAGCGATGTTTGGCGGAATGGAGATAGCACCGGCTCAGGGCGGGAAACGAGACATGCTGGCGGAAATCGGCTTTGTCGAGGAAGCGTTTACCCGCCGGGGAGCATTGGATGAACGGAAACATACAGATATTACCGCGGCGGTGGATTATATTAAACGAAATGAGGCGAAAACTGTTGATCAATTCAAAAAGAATTTCCTGTCGATCAATACTATCGGCAACAATGAATTAGAGAAAGCGATTCATGGTCTTGACAGGGTCGATGATGAAGTCATTATCGAGGGCACGAAAGACCCTGAAATGCGAAAAATATACACCGCCACAATGACCAAGATCGCTGACGAAATATACGCCCTCGGCCGAAATTACGACCTCGAATCAGATGAGGGTAAGCACCAAGAGAAAATATTACGTAGTCAAGTCCTTGGTGCTCGCGGCGGTGAAATCGAAGTGGACGATCCGAATAAGCCCGGGGCTAAGATGAAGGTGAACGCCTTAAGTCATGCTTACCGTAATATTAATGATAACGAGAGGGCTAAAGTAATCGCCGAACGATTAGTCCGCACTGAGGGCAAGAATTTCAGCAAATTGAATTACGAAACGCTAAAGAAATCCAGCTCCCCAATTGATCAGAGTGCGGCAAAAATTATTGGTCAGAACATCAATGTCGGCGCACTCAAGAGCATTTTCGAGAAAGTTCCGAAGACAGTGGAAGATATATTAATTGATTTGCGAACCTGGGTAAATGATAAAGAATTGCCACCCGAAGAACGCCGTCGACATGCTGGGAAAATCCGCAGCGCCTCGCGTGATGATCTTTTATCAGGGCTAGTACAGAATATATCTGATGAAGATTTGGAAAAGATACGTAAAGAAGACGAAGCTTAAATCGACCATGACCAATCACCAATTACCCACCAATCCATTTATCCAGTTGCCGGATTTAATGAAGACCATTCTTCTACACGAAGAAAATATTGAGATTAATATTGCGATCGAGAAGAACAACCAGTTGACTGCCGACCAGGGCGATCGAATGATGGGCGTCATCCGGAAGATTATTTTGCAAACTATCCGACCGGATGAACTGGTGCTGACCATCCAACATGACCTCGGTCTGGATGAAGTGAGAGCGAAAAAATTGGCGCTGGATTTACTGGGCCAACGGTTCCTGCCGATGCAATGGTATGTGGGAAATGTTGAATCCTTAATCCGTGAATTAAATGGCAATGTTGATGAGTACATCGCCCAGTCGAAAAAGAATTTTCCTGAAGTTTACAGTCCTAAACCAGAGACTGTCCCGACCGAAATAGTCGAACCCCCGACGCCAATTGTGGCCCACCAAACCCTGCTCCGCGATTTCGATCATCGGCTCGGCAATTTACGCGGCCGGGCAGAGATCTTGTTGCGGTTAACCGGACTGTCCAGCCAGCTGGAAGAAGCGATGAGTAATAATAAAATTACGCGGGCAGACGGCGAGAAATTGCTGCAACAGCTCGATGTCGTCAGTTCAGCTATTAACACCCAGGACTTGAACCGGCTGGAGACCCAGGCTCTAAAAAGACGGCTAACGAACGTTTTAAGGCGTCTGACCGACGTCAGCTTATGATCATTAATGTCGGCCGGCCGAGCGTCCAGCTACGGGTGGTTTTGCGGCAGGTCGGTTACAGCGAATTTAATGACCCACGCCGTGGTCAGGTGTCATTTGTGCGTCGCCTGGGCAGGCTTTTTTATCCGCGCTTCCACCTTTATGTCGATGAACAGCCGACCCAACTGCGGCTAAACCTACATCTTGATCAGAAGCAGCCGTCTTACGCCGGTAGTCATCAGCACAGCGGCGAATATGATGGCCCGTTGGTTGAACAGGAAGCGGAGCGGATCAAGTCATTTTTTCCACCCCGCTAAACCCAAAAATTCAATTAATTTACAAGTATTCGGCACTTTGCGGTCGAGGCCGATTTATGCTATAATTTAGCGAGTTCAAACAAACCCCATGGAAGACATTTGGCAACAATTTCACCGACTCCCGAGGGCCATCCGGGACGCGGTGGCCACGCCGGCCGCGCTGGCGGCGGTGGAACGGTTGGAGCAGCAATACCCCGGACTTGATCTGGCCTATTTAATTATGCAGGTGATGGTTAAAGAGGCACCGTTTAATAATCTACCCCAGCAGCTCCAAACCGAAAATAAGCTAACCGTTGACCAGGCCACCAGCGTGGTGGATGATTTGCGACAGCAGGTATTCACGCCGGTCAGTGAATATCTCGGCTTAACCACGCCACCACCATTAGTCTCGCCGCCACCGCCCAGCCCCCCCGACGGCAAAGGATTTGTCGCTCCCACCGCCCGGCCAATTACTAAAGTTGTCCCACCGCCATCGAGCCTGCCGGTGGTACTGGCCGCGACGTCATTACCGACGACTCCGCTTAAACCACGACCAATCACTCCGACTCAACCGGCCTCTCCACCGACTGTTGTCAAACCTGCCCCATCACTGCCGCGGGTACCGGTTGCCCCCGTTCCAACTCGACCGAATATTGCGCCGACTCAGGCTTATTCCGAAGAGGACGCGCAGGAAATTGCTGCCCACGCCGCCAAGTTAAAAACTATCAGTGCCCCAGGGGTGCAGGACTTCGACACGGTCGCCCGGCAGGTGATGGAACAGCATGAACTTGGTTGGCCGGAAGAACTGCTGCAAAAACGCGCGGTGGCCATGTTCAAGGCGCGGCTCAAGGAAATTCGTAACTCCGATGACACCAAGGCGATGTTAATCCGGCCGCCGAAAGTCGGCGGCTTGGGCATGGACGAAGATTTAGCCGCTCAAGTCGTCACCACACTGGAAAAATTAGCCGGCGGGTTAAAACAGCGCGGCATGGTCCGACCCCCGGAACCGATTCCGCTACCACCGCCACCGGTCGTCCCAACCGTCACACCAACGAAGCCGGCCCCGATGCCGCCGCTGCAGCGCATGGTGCCCGGACAACCATCGCCGTCTAAACCGGTGCCACTAATTTTCACCCCAACTTATATCGCCCCGGCGGCAATTAAAAGGCCGGCTGATATTCCAGCCCCACCAGTAGCCGCACCTAAACTAAAACCGGCACCCACCCCACCGCCGGTGATTCAGCGCCCGCGGATGGCCGATCGGCCGAAGATGGCTGATATCACCCGACCAACCAAAACGCTCGGTCCGGCCGAAGAAATGCGCAGCCTGTCGGTCACGGAATTCCGCCGGCTCGGTCAGGGCGCGGCTGAATCGACCAGAAAATTACTCGAAAAATTCCACCACCTTCAACAGGAGTCGTTCACGTTGTGGGCGGAAGCGGTGGCTGGCTGGCGACAGAGCGAAGTCCACCAGGTTTACTTAGCCATGGGCCGCCAAAGCCTAGAACAAGGCGCACCGATCACCGAAGTCGTTCAGCAGCGCGCCCGCCTCGGCCAGCCTTATTTATCTGAGCACGAGTTTACCTCCTTAGCTGACTTAAATCGCCAACTACAATTTTAATCCATGGCTAACCAGTTTGTCGTTCCGCAATTCATCGATGTCGAAGACAAGATCCTCGGCCCCATCTCAGTCCGCCAGTTTATTATCTTCCTAGCGGGCACTGGCTTAATCGTCGGGTCGTATCAAATCCTGTACCGGTTAGCTAATTTATTTTGGCCGTTTATTTTTACCGCCCTGGGAATTTTTGGCGGAGTGATTTTATTCGCCTTTGTACGCATTAACGGCCGGCCCTTCCACCATTTTATGCTAAACGTGCTGCAGTCAGTAAAAAATCCGCGCCTACGAATCTGGAATAATCAACTGGGCGAACGACTGCAGTACCGTCAGGAACCACCCCCCCCGCCGCCGATTCCCACCAAACAACCGTTAACACGCACCAAGCTGGCCCAGCTAGCCCTGTTGGTCGATACCGGCGGCGCTTACCACGAAGACGAGGAGCTGCTGTACTGGGGGCAGCCGCTGAAAAAACCGGAACCACCGTTGCCCGGTGAAACTTCACCGACCACTTAAGATTATATGCCGGATAAACCTAAAACCACCGAACGAAAACGCATCACTAAAGCGGCCCCATCGACCCAGCAGTATTTAGACATTCTGGAAATTCGCGATGATGCGGTTATTTTAAAGAGTGGCACCGTGCTGGCGGTGGTGTTAGTGTCATCCATTAACTTCTCGCTCAAATCCGAGGAAGAGCAGGACGCGGTCATTGCCGCCTACACGCAATTCCTGAACAGTATCGATTACCCGTTGGAAATTGTGGTGCAGTCGCGACGCTTGAATATCGATGAGTATTTGGAAAACCTGAAAACCATTGAGAAACAACAGACGAATGAGTTACTGCAAATTCAGATTCGCGACTACCGTCAGTTTGTCGGAGAGTTGGTCGATATCGCCGATATCATGACCAAGCGGTTTTACGTGGTCATTCCATATTCACCAAAAGTCGACCGACCGGCCCGGTTCTTTTCACGCCTGTTCGATGTTTTCCAGCCGACCGCCACCATTCACCTTAAGCAAAAACAGTTCGAACAATTCCGGCGCGAACTGTTTAAGCGGGTCGACAACACCATGAACGCCTTGGATTCCGCCGGCTTGAAATCGGTTATTCTCGACACCCAAAGCTTAATCGAATTGTATTACAACACCTATAACCCGGAAACTTCCCGGCAGCAACAGCTCCAGGATGTGGGAAAAATGAGCCTCGAGGAAGTTTCTAGCATAAAGGAAGATCATGCCCCGAATAAACCTGTCTAGCCCCAAAGTCTTTCGTGACGAGCTGCCGGTACCGGCGCCCCGTCAACTGCCCACCCGGCCGTCGGATGAACGCGAACTGATCGAAGCCGAGCGGGTCTATCGTAAGGGTGTCGTCACCGTCCGCGATTTGATCGCGCCGGCGGCCCTGAAAACCGACCCCAAGTTTATTATTCTGAACGGCAAGTACGTCCGGACTTTATTCGTGGTGTCATACCCGCGCTATATTTCGGTCGGCTGGTTCGCGCCGATTATTAATTACAACGCCCCACTCGATATCTCGATGTTCTTTTATCCGGTACCGTCGGATATTATTCTGAAGCAACTCCGCAATAAAGTCGGTGCCCTGGAAGCGCAACTGATTGCCGATACCGAAAAAGGCGCCCCCCGCGACCCAGTTCGGGAAACGGCGTTGCGTGACATCGAAAAACTGCGCGATGACCTGACGCAGGGAACCGAGCACTTTTTTCAGTACGCCCTATATGTCTCGATTTACGCCGATACCCTTAAGGATCTCGATGATTTATCGAATAAAATCGAATCCTTGTTCGGTTCGCGCCTGGTCTATTCGAAGCGCTCATTTTTCCAGGCCGAGCAGGGGTTCACCTCGACCCTGCCGCTAGCGCTCGATCAGCTGCAGGTGACTTTCAACATGAATTCCTCGCCGATCGCCTCGAGCTTTCCCTTTGTGTCAGCCGATTTATCGAGCGACAGCGGCGTGCTGTACGGCATTAACCGCCACAATAATTCCCTGATTCTGTTCGATCGTTTTTCCCTGCAGAACGCGAATTACACCGTCTTCGCTACGGCCGGCTCGGGAAAATCTTACGCCGTCAAGCTAGAAATTCTCCGCTCTATGATGTTCGGCACGGACATCCTGGTGATCGATCCGGAGCATGAATACAAGTACCTATCCGACGCGGTCGGCGGCACCTACATTAATATTTCCCTGAACGCCGAGACCAAAATCAATCCCTTCGATTTACCGCGCCCAGTCGGCGGTGACGAAACGACGGCTGATATCATCCGCTCGGCGGTGATCACCTTGAAATCGATGTTCCGACTGATGCTCGGCAGCCTGACCCAGGAAGAGGACTCGATTATCGACCGGGCTCTACTGGAGACTTACGCCAAGAAAGACATCACGCCCGACGCCGATTTGCAGAACATTGAGCCGCCCCTAATGTCCGATTTTCAGGAAGTCCTGGGCGGAATCACCGGCGCGGAAAACCTAGTCGAGCGGCTGAAGAAATATACCCAGGGCACCTTCGCCGGTCTGTTCAACAGTCCGACCAACATTGAGCTGAATAACCAGATGGTAGTCTTCTCAGTCCGCGACCTAGAGGATGAACTTCGGCCGATCGGCATTTCAGTGATCATTTCCTATATTTGGAACATCGCCCGATCGCAGCTGAAACGGCGGGTACTGGTGATTGACGAAGCCTGGTGGCTGATGCAGCATGAAGATTCGGCCAAGTTCATCTATGGCCTCGTCAAGCGCTCGCGCAAATACTATCTCGGCGTGACCACCATCACCCAGGACGTCAACGACTTCATGCTGTCGCCCTACGGCCAGGCCATCATCAACAACTCGGCCCTGCAGCTGTTGATGAAGCAATCACCGGCGGCGATCGACATTGTCACTAAAACATTTTTACTGACCCAGCAGGAACGATACTTGCTACTCGAAGCGGGCACCGGTGAAGGGATTTTCTTCGCCGGCAGCAAACACGCGGCTATAAAAATCGTCGCTTCATACGCCGAGGATCAGATCGTCACCACTAATCCGCAGCAACTGCTGGAGATCGAACAAGCTAAAAAGGAATTTGAACAATCAGTCGCGTCAGGCACTGCCACCAACGCTGGCACGGTCGTGTCTGATGCCCGTGAATTAGGATCATAACTATGCCCCGTCGCCTATTAATAATTATGATCGGTCTGATCGCGCTAGTCGGTCTCGGCACCGGCATTATTCTGCTGGTCAATAAATCACCGTCGCTGCAGAATGTGGTTTTGAAACTTTCCAATACCGCTGACGAAACTAATGCCAATCAATTAGCTAACCAAAACACCAACCCTGCACCGACCGAAACTCCCGAACAGCAGCGGCTAATTTATGTGGCCCGTAATTTCGCCGAGCAGTTTGGTAGCGGCACCAATCAAAATAACAGCGCCAATCTCCGTGAGGCCCAACAGTGGGGTACGAAAAATTTCAATGACTACCTGAATCGACAGATCGCCCTCGGATCGGGCCCCAGCACACCATATCGCGCGACTGTCACGAAAGTGCTGGTAGTGAATATCACTAAGCAGGCGACCACGACCGCGGCCGTGACCATCGGCGCCCAGCGCGAGGAAACCATTGATCAGGCCGTTACCACCTACACCCAGAATTTATTAATCGACTTATTAAAACAGGGCGACGATTGGAAGGTCAACGCTGCCACCTGGGCCGCACGCTAACTATGGCCATTGACGAACTCACCCTCGGATTGGACGATGACCTCCAGCGACAGCAGGAGCAGGAATACGCTCGTCAGAATCGGCGCGAGCAAATTGCCGCCCAGCAAAAAAATCGCGGTCCTAATAAGGCCGCCTCACTTGTGTCAAAAGAAACAACCGCCCTGGCGGCCAAGGCGATATCCGCTACCGGTTGGGGGCGCATATTGATTATCGCTTTGAAAGTGCTGGGTCGGATGACTGGACGAGAAGTAAATATTGAGTCGGTCGGCCCGCTGCTTGCCATCGGCTCCTTAATACCAGTATTTACGTTTTTATTTGTTCTGATCGTTGTCGGTGGCGGACTGTTTATTGTGATCATGAATATCGTGGCACCGATTGATTTTATTTCCGGTACTTTATGTAAGTATTTTTCGGTGATCATTAATTTATTCGGGGGCAAATGCTAAAGAGCTTCTTACGCTCACTGACTCGGAAATTATGGTCGCCGGCCGGTCTTGTGATCGCGATGGCGGTGATTGTTTTCCTTTTGCCCTCAACCGCCTCGGCTCAGGTCGGCCCCGGCTGCTGCCAGATACCCAGCGGCGGTTGTCAAAGCCTGACCGCTGAAGTTTGTATGCTGGCTGGTGGCAATTGGAACGGCATTCTCTCCTGCCGCTCGGACGGCACCTGCGGCGAAGCCGAGATCCCGGCGGGCACGGGTTGTTGTGTCTGGAGCGACAAAACAAAATATTGTCAAGATGATTTGACCTCAACTTCTTGTCAGTTGCCGGACGTACTGGTTACCGGTGTCCGCTGTAACAGCGCGACTGATTCGCGAGTGGCGGAATGCAAAACCCACGGCCCCAGCTCGTCTACCACGCCGGCGGCGGGCACCAGCTCGACTCCAAAAACGACACTCACTTTTACCCCGGAAGTCGAACTACCCGGTGTTTTTTCCGGAGCCCAGAAGATCGATAATAACCTGGCTGGCCGTTATATTCGGGCAGTTTACGTTTACTTCGTCTGGGCCGTGGGAATTTTAGCGGTTTTTATGATGATTTACGGCGGGGTCAAGTGGGTAGTGGCGGCCGGTAACACGGCCCGGATTGCTGACGCCCGGGGGATTATCAATAACGCCATCATCGGCGTAATTATCGCCCTGACCTCCTATCTGCTGCTCAGCATCATTGATCCGCGGTTTGTGACGCTCGGTCTGCCTCCCGTCGGTTCGGTCAATGGTACGCCCTTAGTCCAGGCGGAAAAAGTATGCGATGTTGACTATGATCGGGGCAGACAGGATGACCCGAAGGTAAATCCATACTGTGGGGACCTATTTACCTACGAGACGAAGGATTCAACGGGTAAAACCGTAACCAACAACTGTCTAGGCATACGCTGTCGGGCTAAACAAGTGTGCCAAATAAATTCCTATGTTAACCCGGCGGATAATAAAACGTATTATCAGACTGGGGGCGGTTGCATAAAAGATGTTCCAATTGAACCGTTAAGTGGTGACAAATATGATGGGGTCACAAGTATACCAGTCGCCTCCGCCGAATTTGCCTCCTGGACCGTTAGTAACGATTGTACAAAAATAGGCCTGGAGGAGAGTTTCCGACCGGGATGGTTATATACATTAAAATACTTTAAAGTAAATAAGCGCGTTGGTTGGGTTTGTTTAAAGGCTGGTCAGGATCCAGTACAGCCGCCCGCATCTTTTTGTTACATGGTCGGCCCGAAAGTAAAGGTGATTAATCGAACCGGGCTCTTTGATTTTGATGATGTTGAAAAAATTTATTGCGGAAAAAAAGCTAAATAATATCTTATGAACCCTTCCATCCGTCGCATCTTACTCATCGCCGCTTTCGTCGCCGTCATTATCGTTTTTGGTTACATCATTTATGTCGTATTTTTCCGACCGGAAAAAGCGCCGCCGGGCGGCGAGAATGGCAACGTCATTATTAATGGCCTGCCGGTGCCGGGCAATGGCAACATCAACCGGATTATTCCCACCAATACCGGTGCCCTGCCGAATATTAACGCCATCCAGACCGGTGAAGAAATTAGCCGGATCGCCAACGGTGGTCCGACCCTGACCCAGACCATTGTCGACCAGACCAGCACCGGGCTGACAGTTAACCCGGCCAATAACGCTCTGCAGTATTACGACCCGGCCACCGGCCGCTTCTACCAGATCAGTCCGGACGGCTTATCGCGCACGGCGCTGACTGAAGATACTTACCCTGGGGTCCAGACTATTGCCTGGTCACCGAACGGCACGCTGGCGATTATGACCTTTCCGGATGGCAGTAAAATCCTGTACAACTTCGCCACTGACAAACAGACCACCCTGCCGAAGGAGCTGAATGATTTCTCCTTCTCACCACAATCCGACCAGATCGTCTCTAAATATCTTGATGCCCGCGATGCTGATAACCAGTGGCTGATGGTCAGTCAGCCGGACGGTTCAGATTCAAAATCAGCTGAACATCTCGGCGCCAATGCCGGTAAGGTAATCACCAACTGGTCGCCGAATAATCAGATTATCGCCACCTATCAAAAATCAACCGATACCGAACGAACAGATGTCATTTTCCTGGGCGCCAGCGGAGAAAACTTCCAGTCGGCCAACGTTGAAGGTCGGGGTTTTACCCCGAAGTGGTCAAACGACGGCCGGCAACTGCTGTTTAGCTCTTACAGCAGTATCACCAATGATAATCCCCATCTCTATCTAATGAACGGTTCACCGGAGACGCTCGGCACCGGCCAGATCGATCTGGGCTTAACCACCACCGCCAATAAATGCACTTTCGCCCAAAGCGGCTTGACGATTTATTGCGCCGTACCGTATTACCTCAATCCCGGATCGGGTCCGCAACCGGAACTATCGGCCGGCGTGCCCGATAACTTTTATCAGATCGACCTCCGGACCAACTCCTCCCGTTTGATCGCTCGGCCGATTGACAGCAATCGCAGTCAACGGTTCAGCGCCGGTAATTTATTCCTGTCGCCAGCGGAGGACGCGCTGTTTTTTACCGATACCGTGACCGGAACAATTCAACGGGTCCAATTGCGATGAAGCGGCGATGGCTGGGGGTGTTGGTACTGGGTTGGTTGATTTGGTCAGCCGCCTTTGATGTCCAGGCAGCTGAATCTTGTACTTATCAGAATCTACCCCTGACACCGGGGGCGGGTTGTTGCCAGCCACCAGCTGGTTGTTGTCGAGAGAATATGATTACCTCGACTTGTATTAGCTCAGCCGGTGAAAATTTCTTTCCGGGTCAAACTTGCGGCTCAATTACGGCCTGCACCAGCGCGGTCCCGATAATTACCGGTTGCTGCGAGCCGCCAGTCGAAGTCAGCGGTAGCTGTCAACGCGAGGTTACACCCGAAGGGTGTATGTTGCCGGGCAGCACCTTCCATAAGTATAAAAACTGCAACATTATTCCGGCCTGTGTCGCGCGCGAGTCGTCAGCTGGTGGCGTCACCATCACTACAACCATCGTCGAACCAACCAAACCGGCCATCGAATTCACGCCGGAAATTCCCTTACCTAATTTTCTCGGCGGTCCGATCACCGGCACCACCTTCGCCCAGTACTTACGGGCGGTGTTCATTTACTTTATCGGTGCGATCTGTATTTTGGCGGTGGTGATGGTCACTTACGGCGGGGTCAAGTGGGTGGCCGCGGCCGGTAACGCCGCCCGGATTAACGATGCCCGTGAAGTGATCAATAACGCCATCATCGGTCTGGTCATCGCCCTGACTTCCTGGTTGCTGCTGTCAACTATCGATCCGCGCCTGCGGCAATTCGAGGGTATAGGGATTAAGCCAATCTCGGGAATTTTGTTGGATTTTTATGAAACCCTGCAAAAAGATGTGGGTGTTACCTACCAATGCCTTAGTCAAATAGTGTCAAGCGATCCCGATTTTGTCTGTCGTGATTGTACAGGTTCGGCCGACTGCCAAACTAAATGCGCCAAAAAGTTTAATAGCTGGATAAATAAAGCCGCCCGGGATTACAAGGTTGATCCGATGTTGATGAAGGCGATTATGCAAGCCGAGAGTCCAAAAATAGGGATAACTCCAAAACCCGGCACTAAGGCACAATTTGGGCAATATTTCGGTGCGTATTATTCCGGTCCCACATTTAAAAATAGTAATGGTAAATATGCGTCTTCAGCTCATGGAATTGTCCAATTTACAGCTGGGACTCTATTACTTGCCTTACCCAGGGTAAATGGCGGAGTGATGCCTTCGGTGTGCAATAAAAAAGAAGCTGAGTTAATCGGTGCCGATAAAGGTTTAATTAGGGAATGCGCCGATTGGTTAGACGCAAATTTAGAGAAACAGATTAGAATGCAGGCGGCGCATATCGACTGGTTAAGTACTAAATGTCACGCTGGCGATAGTCTTACCCAAATAGCCGGAGCCTATAAGCAGGGACAAGGCTATTGTCTTAACCCAACTGCTCTAAGCAAAAGCGCTATGGCTGATGCAGAAGCATACGCCCGAGAGGTACAGAAAAATTATTACGACCAGTGCCATAAATCTAAAAGTATTACTGAAGAAGAAAGACCAGGACCATCTATCACTGATCCAACCTTGAAAATGTAAAAAGTTTTTTACTCTCGGTGCCAGCTGGCGGTCAGTTTTTGTAATTCAGCGGCGTTAGGAGATTTTAGCCAGTCCGGATATTTGGTTAGTAATTCTTGGGCGATGGTCCGGGCGGTGGTCATCAACTCGCCGTCTTGCAAGCTAGCCAGTTTCCAGTCGGGCAAACCAGACTGCCGGACGCCGTATAGATCGCCCGCGCCGCGGGCCTGCAAATCCTGCTCGGCCAGCGCCAGGCCGTCGTCGATGGTGGCGACCTTTGTCAGTCGCTGTTTAACGCTGGCGGTCGACTGGTCAGTCACCAGCAGACAGCGGCTCGGCTTATCGCTCCGACCAACCCGGCCGCGAAGTTGGTGCAGCTGAGCCAATCCAAACCGCTCCGCCCCCTCGATAATCATTAAGGTCGCATTCGGCACGTCGATCCCGACCTCGATCACCGTCGTGCTGACCACTAAGTCTAACTCACTGCGTCGGAATTTATCTAGCACCCCGATCCGGTCGTCGGCCGGCATTGAACCATGAACTAAACCGAGCCGCAACTTTGGCCACTGTTTTTTCAACCGTTCATACTCCACCGTGGCCGCCCGGACGCCGAGACTGTCCGATTCCTCGATCAACGGCGTAATAACGTAAATTTGTTCAAGCTTGGTTACAGTTGATTCAATGGCGCGATCGATGACTGAGCGCTGCTTTGGCCCGATGACTTCGGTGGCGATCGGTAAGCGACCAGGCGGCCGACCCTTAATGACCGAGATGTCCAGTTCACCGGTCATGAATAAAGCTAGCGTCCGGGGAATCGGCGTGGCGGTTAAACTTAAAAAATGCGGGGTGGGCTGATTAGCTTGCTGCTGCTTATCCAGCAGGGCCTGCCGCTGGGCCACGCCGAATCGCTGCTGTTCATCAACAATCACTAGACCCAAATTGTGCCAGGCGATTTCAGGACTCAGTACGGCATGAGTCCCGACGACTAAGTCAATTTCTCCCCGGCTTAATCGCCGTCGGAAGGAGGTTAAGTTACAACGATCATCGTTGCTTTGTTGAACAGTCGAACTAGTCAACAGTCCTAATCGCACGCCCTGGGGCTGAAGGACACGCCGCAGCGTTTGCCAGTGCTGTTCGGCCAGAATGACGGTCGGAGCTAGCAGTACTGCCTGACGGCCGTTTTTAATAGCATTATAGGCCGCCAGGGCGGCTACCACGGTCTTGCCCGAACCAACGTCACCTTGCAACAGGCGGGACATCGGCTTGGTCAGGGTTAGATCCTGTAAAATCTGCCAGGCGGCTTTGCGCTGCTCGTCAGTTAACTTAAATGGTAAGCGGCCGACGAAAGACTGAATATCGGGTTCCTGAAAAACCATGGCTGGCGCGGTTTGTTTACGCCAATCACCGGCGGCCTGCTGCCATTGCAGTTGCCAGGCCAGTAATTCATCGAGCTTCAAGCGGGTGACAGCCCGGGTGGCCTGCTCGGGAGTGTGAGGAAAATGGATTTGTTGCAAGGCCTCAGCCCGGGGCAGGATAGTGTAATGTTGTATAATCTCAGCCGGTAAAGTTTCGGGTAGCAGCCCGGCTAACGGCAGCGCCAATTTAATGATTTTTCTGATCTGCCATTGTGACAGGCCTTCAGTGGCAGGATAAATCGGAACTAGTTTTTCGTGCGTGGGATTAGTCGTCGGTCGCTCATACATCGGATTCTGCAGCTGTATTTTCTCTTTTTTTGTCGTGATTTTACCGGACAGAAATAAATGATCATTTACTTTAAATGTTTTAACTAAATAAGGTTGGTTAAACCAGACTACCGACAAGGTCGCTCCGGATTCGTCAATAATGATTGCTTCAGTCACATGCAATCCCCGGCGGCGCCAGGCGCTTCGCCCGCTGATTTTTACCACCTGTCCTAAAATAGTGACTTCCTGTCCCGCGGTTACCTCATCAATGGGCACCCGCCGACGCCAATCCTGGTGTCGGAAGGGAAAATGAAATAAAACGTCCTGCAATGTCAGCAGACCGAGCTTTTGAAACCGTTCCGCGATGGCCGGACCGACCCCGTGGATGGTTTTGATGGGGGTCAGCAGCGAAGGCATGACTCTAGTGTAGCAAAAAATAATTCTTCGGGCGATGGATAAATAAAAGGCCCCACCTTACAGGTAGGGCGCGAAAGCGATCTTGAGATACTCGATCGCCTCATCCAGAGTTGGGCAGACCATCGCCGGGTAACGAATCATGCCGTGATCATGGGGATTGCCAGGCTCCATCGCCACGGCGATCATCTTACCCTGCCGCCAGGCATCCCGGATCTCCATGACCGTGCCGATTGACACCCGTTGAGCACCAAGGAAATTGACCAGCAGGGCGTTGCTACGCTCTACGTCGGAGAAATCTCGACTGATGAACGCCGGCAGCGACCGTAGCGGGTGATCGCTATACTCGGGGTGCATCTGGCCGTTATCGAGCAGCAAGTGCTCGAACCCACGGAGCGGAGAGAGGGTGATGATTGGCGCCAGCTTCTGGGCGGCCAGCAATCGCCAACCCAGCATGGCTGCCTTGGTCAGGCCCTTCATCGGCCCGGCCAGGTAGACCACCGGAGTCTCTTTCATTGGTCGAGCCTCCCCAGGTAAGTTTACTTATGAAGCCAAAGGACGGCTGGACTCTAGTGGTAATGATGCTAGATGTCAAGACGATAAAAAATATGAAAGCTTGTTTTATTTATTCACTATGATAAAATAGGCCGACGTTGCGCCCCCCCGAAATATATCGGGGTAAACCCCACTCAGTCCGGACCCCATAAAAGTCGCGTTACTTCTTTACGGGGTAGGTGCCGCATCAGCTCTGGGTTCATGGTGACTGATTTAAAACTTACTTTTATCACACGTTCCATTCGCTCCTGGGCGCCCGTAGCTCAGTCTGGATAGAGCATCAGCTTGCGGAGCTGGGGGCCACAGGTTCAAATCCTGTCGGGCGCGCCAGGAGCGAATGGAAACATCAGCAGGCTATCCCCGAAAACGAGGCACGAAGTGGAGAGTTTAATGGTTTCCGTCGTAGCCGGACCCAGCCTACCCGACACCTGCCGGGGCTTCGTCGGGCAAATCTCGAAGATCCCGCACCCGACAAAAGGAGCGGTGCGGGGCTGTCGGGCGCGCCACTAAATCTTCAATATTCTAGTCAGCTGATCGCTGGATGGTTCTTCTTCGCGTTCAGTATTTTCAACCAATCGCTCGCTTAAAAATTGGCGTAGTTTGACTGGGTTTTCAGTTTGCAGTGGCAGATCGATACTTGGCCGGATGGTTTTAAAATCAAAGAAAACCTTTTTAACTTCCGGCGGCCGGTAAATAATCCAAAATTCCTTAATGTCTTTCCAGGGGAAATAACGTTCACCAACTTCCAATCCTTCATCCCGGACAGCGCAGTGGACAGTTAATGGCTGCTGACGGAAGCGTAAAATCAGAACGGCGGCAGTCAGGATGATGACAGCGATAAAAGTATAAGCCCGTTGCCAGACAGCGAACAGGATAAACAGGCTAATTAGAATCAGAAAACCAAGATACCAGCCCCGGGAGCGCTGGTGCCGCTCGAACTCGGGAAAAGTCCACTCCATCAGGACCTGACCGCGATTTTGTTCTTGATTTTCAGCCATAACTATAATATACTCTAGCACGATTCCGTTGACTCTTGAAGACCCACTGGAGGCGTGCGAGAGTGGTTGAATCGGGCAGTCTTGCCCGGCGATGGCCGGGTCCGGCTTTGCCGGAAAAACTATGGAGGCGTGGCTGAGCGGTCGAAAGCGACGGTCTTGAAAACCGTTAGACCTGCAAGGGTCTCGTAGGTTCGAATCCTACCGCCTCCGCCAATTGGTGTGATACAATACAAAAATTACGGAGAGGTGGCCGACCACCGCCGAAGGCGGGGCCCCGCCAAATGGAACTTGGCGGTGGGTGGCTTAAGTGTAAAATTCATGTACACCGTCTACGTCATTCAAAGCCAATCGACAAAACAGTACCACACTGGCTATACCAAAGACCTGACTGAACGTCTGCACCGTCACAATTCGAAAAGAAACGTTTCCACCAGAAACCAGGGTCCGTGGAAAATGGTCTATCAGGAATTAACACCTGATCGCCAGTCCGCTTGGATCCGAGAGCATCAAATCAAAAAAATGAAAGGTGGCAACAGTTTCAAGAAATTACTTATGGAGAGGTGGCCGAGTGGCTGAAGGCAGCGGTTTGCTAAACCGTTAAAGGGTCAAAAGCCCTTTCGAGAGTTCGAATCTCTCCCTCTCCGCCAAGAAAACTAGGTGTCGGATGTAACCCAAGTGCCTTACACAGGGTTTTATCCTCAGCCAAGACGCATGTTTATGAATGTTACTTTACGTCCTGCCACCAAAGCGGATTCAGAATTCGCTCGATCGGTACACCATCGAGCCTATCATGATGTGGTAGTTAGACAATTCGGGGTATGGGATGAAGCCACTCAGGACAAATTCTTCCAGGATGGTTGGAATAATCCAGGTCATGAAATTGTTTATTTCGATGGCGTTCCTTGTGGTTATGTGCGTTATGAGCGATTAGAAGACGAGATACGCGGACACGAACTCGTGTTGTTACCGGAATATCAGGGCAAGGGAATCGGATCGTTTCTGCTAAGTAAAATGATACAGGAAGCCACTGAGCACAATTTCACAGTCACGCTTCAGGTGCTGACAAAAAATCGTGCATCTGAGTTATACTTAAAACTCGGTTTTAAAAAAGTTGGGCACACAGATACACATACACTGATGAGGTGGCAGGCCAACTAACGACCAACCGACTTACGTGCCCCAAATCGTCCTCTAGAAAAATACACAAAAACCCCTTATCATGCTAGCGCGGATAGGGTATCAAACCCAGGTGGCTTGCTAGAACACTCAAAAATTTAGACACTAACCCTTGGCTAATGTCAGGGCGATGATTTTTTTCACTCCAGCCTGCCTTAGGACCGCCGCACATTCATTAATCGTTGCGCCGGTAGTATATACGTCGTCCGCGATTATAACACAGGGCGGCACTTTTTCAAGGTCGGACTTTAAAGTAAAAGCGTCACGTACATTTTCATGGCGCGCCCGTTCAGTTAATTGGGCTTGGGACTTTGTAGCGCGGCGCCGGCGCAGTAATTCTGCCACCGGCCAGCCGGTGACCTGACTAACCGCTTGAGCGATTAGCTGGCTTTGATTAAACCCGCGATGGCGCCGGCGCCGCGCATGCAGCGGCACGGGCACAATCAGGGCATCCACTAATGACGGAATTAGAAGACAAGCCGGTTGAATAATGGTCGGTAATATTTCCGCCAAGCCGCTCCAGTAATGATATTTTAATCGCTGAATAATAGCCGCCAGCAGGGGATGATCATAATTACCGCGGACAATCACCTGATTTAAATATTTGTGATCGCTTTGAATCTGCCTAGCCGGTTGGAGCCGCAGGGCGCGCTCAGCCGCGGCGCATAACCAGGCCCCCTCCCGCTGGCAATGAACACACAGCGGCGGAAATAACCAATTGATGATGTTATAGAATAAAAACATATAATGACTCCAGTCTTAACCGACTGCCAAGCCACTAATTGATTATTATTTCTGGCGGATAACTTGCCGCTCAACCGTCAGTGAGTTTTTCTTCAGGCCGATGACGACGGTCTGCCCAGGTTTAACCTGGTTATTTAGCAGTAAACCAGCTAGCGGATTTTCAACGTGTTCCTGAATTACCCGCCGGACCTCCCGGGCACCGTATTCCGGCGAGAAACCCAGTTCGGCAATTTTGCGCCGCGCCGCTGGGGTTAATTTTAATTTCAGTTGCTGTTTCCGGAGTCGTTCCTGAACCTCGATAATCTGCAAATCGACTATTTGCTCAACTGCGGTTAGGTTTAATGGCCGAAAAACAATAATCTTATCCACCCGGTTAAGAAATTCCGGACGAAATTGTTTCTGCAAATCGCCCAGCACCTTGGTTTTCAATTCGTCATACTGTTGATTGAGATGCTGCTGATTAGCCTGATCTTTAGTGGCGAAACCGATGGTTTGTACTCGGTTGAAACTTTGGATACCGATATTTGAGGTCATCACAATCACCGTGTTTTTAAAATTAATAATCTTACCGACCGCATCAGTTAAATGACCCTCATCCAACACCTGCAACAATAAATTAAATACGTCGGGATGAGCTTTTTCAATTTCATCGAATAACACCACGGCGTATGGTTTCCGCTTGACCGCGTCAGTCAATTTAGTGCCTTCCTTATAACCGACATAACCGGCCGGCGCGCCGATTAATTTTGTAATATTGAAGCCTTCCTGAAATTCGGACATATCAATTCGAATTAGCGCTTGGGGATCTTCAAACACCGTCCGGGCAATTTCTTTAGCGGTTTCCGTCTTACCGACGCCGGACGGCCCGAGAAAAATAAATGAACCGATCGGCCGGTTGGGGTTAGCTAGACCGACCCGCGCCCGCCTAATGGAATCGGCGATCAGGTGGATGGCCTCGTCCTGACCGATAATTTTATTTTTCAGGAGCGATTCGAGGTGCAGTAAGCGATCGCGCTCTTCTTTGACCAACTCACTCAATGGCACGCCGGTCATCCGGGAGACGACTTCGCCGATTTCCCGGCGGCTGATGGCCCCTAAAAATGCGGTTGGTCCGTGGTTTTCGCGATGCTGCAGTTTGTCGATTTTTTGCTGCCGGACCACGGTCTGCTGTTTCAGGGCGGTGGCTTTGTCGTATTGCTCCTGCTGGACCGCTTCGGTTTTTTGCTGACGCAAAGCCGCTAGTTCTTTTTCCAGCTGGCGGATTTGTTTTAGCGCCGGACTGCCACCCCGCCCGACTTTTACCTTCGAAGCGGCTTCATCGATTAAGTCGATGGCTTTATCCGGTAAAAATCGATCCTGCAGATAACGGACGGACAACTGCACTGCCGCCTCAATAGCTTCATCGGTAATGCGGACGTGGTGATACTTTTCATAATTGCCGCGGATACCGCGCAAAATGTCCATCGTCTCACTGGCACTGGGTTCATTGACGGTCACCGGCTGGAAGCGGCGTTCCAGGGCTGGATCTGATTCAATGTGTTTCTTATATTCCTCCATGGTGGTGGCCCCAACGGTCCGAATTTGACCCTTGGCTAGGGCCGGTTTTAGCAAATTGGCGGCGTCCATCGGGCCGGTGGCTGAACCGGTACCGATTAAGTTATGCAGTTCGTCGATGAACAGGATAATGTTCGGATCGGCTTTAATCTCATCAATAATTTGTTTCAGCCGCGATTCAAATTCGCCCCGATAAATGGTTCCTGCCACCACCAACCCTAAATCAAGGGATAAAATACGCTTACCCTGCAGCGCTTCGGGCACGTCTTCCTGCATGATTTTTTTGGCTAAACCCTCGACAATGGCGGTTTTACCCACGCCTGGATCACCGATTAAAACGGGATTGTTCTTAGTCCGGCGGGACAGAATGTGAATTACCCGTTCAATCTCCGCTTGGCGGCCGATGACCGGATCAATGTTGGTTTGGGTCGTTTGGTCAGTCAGGTCAGTGGCAAAAAAATCTAAAGCCGGTGTTTTATCAGTCCGACCCGGGCGTGGGACGGCCGGAACCGCGACCGTTTCCTCGACGGCTTTGACCTGGTCGAAGAAGCCAGAAATATCCGGAAATCGCGAGGTGTTTTTCAGCACCATTAACAGCTGGCGGCGGGCTTCGCGGATATTGATCTGATTTTCCTTCATGATTTGCTCCAGCGTAGCATCACCGATTTCCAACAAGCCCCAGAACAAATGTTCGGTGCCGATATATTTATGGTGATAATTGGCGGCGATGAGGGCGGCTTTTTCCAGGGCCCGCTTGGCCGGCAGGGAAAATTTTAAATCGCTGTAAGTTAGCGTTTGTCCCGGCTTTAACACCGGTTCATTACGAACGCTAATCAGATCGCGCAGGGTGTCCAACTTAACGCCGCTTTTGCGCAGAATTTCGAAGGCCACGCCTCCTTTAGTCTCCGCTAAGCCGAATAATAGGTGTTCCGGATTGACGTATTTATTTTTTAATTCCAAAGTCAGCTCGGCCGCAAAGTTGAGGGAGTTTTTTAGGTGGGCGGTGAATTTTTCTAAAATTTCTGGTCGGAGATCATCCATCCTGTTAGAAATAATTGAATTGATTGATTGAATGAATATCTATGGCACATATCTAATCCAGTTAGACGCCGTTAACAATCTCAATTAGTATAATACTTCTAACGGGATCCATATGGATAGCGTAATCAATAATCAAGCCTAACGATTTAACTCGAAGATGTCAAGCCAGTCACGACTTAGCTTCGGACTGAAGATGATTCCGATTAGACGTTAGCCGGACCGGACATTTGCCGCAGCGCGGTCACGCGCTCGGACACCGGCGGGTGGGTGTTAAACAGGCGGCTAACTTTCCGCCCGGACCCGAACGGACTGCTGATATAAAGATGGGCGGTGGCTTTACTGACCCGGGCCATTGGTTCGGCATTAGCGGCCGCAATTTTTTCCAGGGCCCGGGCTAAGCCTTCCGGATAACGGGTCAACAGCGCGCCGCTGGCGTCGGCCAGAAATTCCCGTTTGCGCGACAGGGCAAATTGCAATAGTTGTCCGGCGATCGGCGCAAAGATGAGCAAAATTATTCCGACGATCATTAAAATACCCTGTAACTGTCCGCCGCCCCGATCATTATTACGCTGGCCGCCGATCCAGCGGGTCCGCCAGAAAAAATCGGACAGCAAAATTACCACGCCTACTAATACGGCCACTAAAGTCATAAACCGGACATCATAATTTTTCACGTGCGACAATTCGTGAGCTAAAACGCCTTCCAGCTCCTCATTCTCCAACTTTTCGATGCCCCCAGTGGTGATGGCGATGGAAGCATGTTGCGGATCACGACCGGTGGCGAAGGCGTTAATCTGCGGGGCCGGGATAATATAAATCTTCGGGACCGCTAAACCATCGGCGATGCACAAATTTTCCACTAAATTATAGAGGTAGGAATTTTGCTCCTTGGTGATCGGACCCTGGGCGCCGGCGGTCATTAAAGCGATTTTGTCGCCGGAGTAATAACCCGTCAGGGACATACCAATGGCGATGACCACGGCGATGATTAACCCCGCCGGTCCGGCTTCCCATAACTGTCCGACCGCCCAGCCCAGCAAGACCACCATGATGATAAACACGCTAATCAATATAAACGACCGGCGTTTATTAGCGGCGACAAAATCGTAAGTCGTGGCCATGGCTGATTGGGTGGAAAGCTAGAACTGAACCTTAACCGGCTCTTTCGCTTCTTCTTGTTCGAGCTCGAAGAATTCGCGGGCTTTGAAACCAAGCATCCCGGCAAAAATGTTGGTCGGGAAAACTTGCTGGCGGGTGTTAAAGTCGCGGACGTTGCCGTTATAGAAGCGGCGGGCGGCCTGGATTTTATTTTCGGTATCGCTCAGTTCATCCTGCAGCTTCAGGAAATTCTGATTGGCTTTCAGGTCGGGATAGGCTTCGGCCACCGCAAACAGTGACTTCAGAGCGCCGGTGAGCATGTTATCCGCTTCGCCTTTAGCTTGCGGGCCTTGAGCTGACATGGCAGCGGCCCGAGCTTTGGTGACGTTTTCGAAAGCTTGGCGTTCATACGTAGCGTAACCTTTAACGGTCTCTACCAGGTTGGGAATTAAGTCGTATCGCCGTTTCAATTGCACGTCGATATCCGACCAGGCCTCATCGACCTGGTTGCGCAGGCGGATCAGGCTGTTGTAAGCGCCGACGACCCAGAGCAGGCCAATCACGACGACGCCGAGGATGATATATAGTACGGTCATGTATTTAAATAGTTAATGACTAATTTTGATACTTAACAATACGCGTGGCCACAAAGGAAGTCAAATTGGCGAGATTATCAGCGCCGGCCACCAGCACGCTGTCACCCGGTTTGAGATCAGAGAAAGCGATAGTCTCCTTGGCCGTGGTCACGGCGCTCGGCGTGGTACGGAGCAGGGTGGTGGACGAATCGGTGCTGACTTGATACTGCTTGGTCGTGACTTGGCCGTCGGTCGCGGTTTGTTCCATCGTGACCGATAGTGATTGACCGGTCACGGCCGTTATTTGACCGATAAAATCATTAAAACTGGTCGAAGTCACGGCCACCGGGATCCGTGACTTATTAAGTGACGGGTTAGCCTCGGGTCGCGGGTAATTAAAAATTACCACCAATATCACTAATAGGCTAATTAGTCCGAATAACATCAATTCCTTGGTTAGTAATTGGCGGGACGGGGTTGATTTAGCGGTCGGTGGCATCAGCTCTTATTATATACCCAGGCTACCGCGCCCGGCAATGTAAATTTTGGCCGTAATAGTGGGTTCGGCCACGGCTGTAAATCACAGCCCGGTACGTGTTTTTTTCGGGCTGGATTAAACTTGTCTATCTTCAATAATTGTGGTATAGTCAAGCCAGTAGTTTTTAGGAGAAATATCAAAAATATCTAGCATATAACATGGCGTCAGCCGGACGATTAAATCGTGGCTTGATCGAAGTTTCCATCTTTATACTGGGGGCCCTATTTCTAGTCTCAGGTATTTTTTCATGGCCGGGATTTACCCATGCGGCGGGAAATATTATTACCTACGGTGAACCAACCGGGCCACCGTTAACGGGCGGTATCTCTTCAGCCCATGATTTTCTAACAGCCACGACGCCGCAACTGGTAAACAATTTATTAATTGGTGAACGGAACGGCCGGCTGACTAACTGCACCACCGCTGACACTTCCGGTTGCAGCCATATATGCTTAAATGCCGATCCAGAACTAGGCACCAATGATCCGGATAATTGTATTACCGGGTGGGATGACTTAAGCAGCCGGGGTGGTAAATATCTTCATCTTTGGCAGACTGCCCATAACGACCCGGACGTGGGTTATGTTCGCTTAACCCCAATGGATGACAAGAATCAGGCGATGGGATTAATTCTGGAGGCTTCAGGCACGGCCCCAGCCGGAGCTTTTCGAGCGATTACCCAAACCGACGCTCAATATGGCTATCTCGGCAGTGGTGATGTCTATATTACCCGGACCGGCTTAGCTTATCCTCGCGCCGAACTTTGCCTCAATGGTGACTGTATTGAAGATTGGAATAGCGTTTTTCCGGCCATACCCTCTGATATTATCCCCCTTCAGACTGGCCAATATTATGTCACCACCCCCGGCAATGCCGCGGTCGCTCATGTCACCCAATATGTAAACACTGGCCAGGTTGGCAAGGGCTCGCTGGTGATCGGCCTGCCGGTTGGCTTGGATTATCCTTACACCTGTGGTGACGGCTTGTGTTCGCGCGAATCGAACGAGACCACATATAGTTGTCCAAATGATTGTTATTAACCGATGAAGCGTCAATCTCATTCCACCTTAATTCATCGCCTTGGCCTATTTGTCCTGGGCGCGATTATCGCCGCTAGTATTCCGCCCGCTGCCGCCGGACCGATCACTAACGGTCCGCGCTCCTCACCCTTCGTAAAACTAGCGGTCTATCAAGGAGTGGCAACCATTGCCCCGGGTGGTAAATCATGCAGTGGCGGCCCCCGCATCGGTTTAAGTTGTAGCGTGCATGCCGATTGCCCCGGGGTGGCTAACGGCTGTGTTAATGACAGCATCATGGAAATCGGCAATGCCGGGCGCGATCTGGCCTCGACCGGGATGATGTATCTGCGGCCCGGTGCTTTAGGCGGTGGTACCAGTGTCCAATTATTTACTACTGCAAGTCGGGGTTCGGTGGCAATTAACGGCGGAAACCTGTGTTTACGCGGCCCGTTGGGCGGTCCGAATCCAGACTGCCGCCGTCAATGGCCGGTTAGCGGCGGCGGCGAATTGTATTGGGATATAGTTGCGGAGACACTAAAACCGAAACAAGAGTCACATTTACGGATCGGAACTTTTGCTAATCCACTCCCGGATTCAAGCGGCCCGGGATTAGCGATCTATGCTAACAACGCCAGCGCAACTGACAAGGCTATTAAATTCAATAACGGGGGCAGATTCTGTATCGGTTTTGTTCTGGACTGGTGTTACGGTTCTACGAATATTAACCTGGGAAGTAAAATGAGTGTTTCTGGCAACTTGACGGTTGATATACTAGGGGTCGATCGTTTTCTGACTTGGTTTCCCACTAGCGGGACCGGTTTTCGGGTTTGGGATCAGGGCATTGATGGTTTAGCGGCTGCTGCCCTTGGTCTTGGGGCTGGCCCCGATGCCGATACATTCGATGGGAACAGAAGTAAAATAACCCTACCATTCACAAATAATGGCAACCTATTTTGGAAAAAATGGCGGCAATTCGAACCCGGCCCAAAAACTATTTATAACTTTACCGCTATTTGTCTGCACACCACTGACAGTAAACTATGCAAAGATGGTGATCGGCAGGGCTTTCCATGTGCAAATGACAGTAATTGTCCGAACGGAACACCGGGCAGCTGCACCAATATCTGCGCTTCGCAAAACGCCACCTGCCCGGCCACCCGCGGCGATCGTTGTCTCTATGCCGGCACGTGCTTGAATTCCGGACCGGAAAACATGCAAGATTGTTACCTTGATGTTCCCAGTGAATGTCCGGGTGGTACCTGCGTACTGAAAAATTGCACCGCCACTAGTCAATGTACCCACAATGGACCGCCGACTAAAGTCGAGGAAACCTGCATGATCGGTGATTATTTTTGCGCCATCGAAGGATACTGTACAAGCACCAATCCAGCTTATAACGGCGACCCTTGCCGGACCGACAACCCAGCTGGTTGTCCTGATGGCCGCTGTGTCCGCAAACCATGCCTCAGCCTAGATGATTGCAATTCTGATCCTAATGAATCTTGTTTAACAGGTGATTTGGTGGTCGAATCACATTATGTTGGTGCCATAGTGCTACCTTGTGCCGAACGTTGTGCCGGCCTAATAAAGTGTCAGGGTCAAACCGCCGAACCTATTTGCGGCTCTTTCGGGTCGCAAGTCAATTACATCACCGGTAAGTCCGTGAATCTGCAAGGATTGGGCGGCCCAACGGGGTGTTATTTAACCGATGGCGGTGATCCATTTTGTGGACAACCGGCACATCCTGCATGTTTACAAACTTGCGGTTGTGACTGCCTACTTTATCAAGACGAGAATTACCAGGTCCCCTTACTACCTAATTCCGGAGGTGATATTTGCACCGAGGCCATCCGTTCGAGCTAAAATAATATGTCTAATAATCGCCATTTAACTTTAATCGCAATCACTTCGCTCGTAGTTTTCAGTTTGCTAGTTTTGACCTACCCAGCCTTGGCCAGCTTGGTTACCGGCGGCACACCCGGTCGCCCGCCCTATGCCAAATTGAGTGTTTATCAGGGAGTGATTGCCTTGGCGCCGGCCGGGACTAATGACAGCGTGATGGAGCTCGGCAATGCCGGACGCGATATCGCCTCAACCGGCGACCTGTTCTTCCGGCCCTCATCGCTGACTTATGATGTGGGTATTCGTTTATACAATAATGCTGGTTCGGCCGACATGAATGTGCCGGGTAAAGTCTGTTTGCATCCCGGCGGGGGTGCGGCCGATTGCCGGACTGAATGGCCGACCGGAGGCGGCAGTAATTTATGGGACCGGATCGCTGACGCAAAAGCTGGACATCCGGATTTAGGATATTTATTTCCGAAACAGCTTAATCCGCCGGTTAATACTTTAGGTGTTCAAATTGGTAGCAGCGGTACGCCGGTCCAAGTTGGACCGGCGACTGGACCAGCGGCTGACTTCACTAATACCGCTGATTCGTATTACCAGGCTTGGATGATAAACACCAACACCGGTGTCGGGGCGCTTTTTCAGGGCAACGTTTATTCGAAGGCCGAGATATTTGGATCGCAACGGGTTTGCCTTGGCTATCTGGGCGCACCAGAGCCGGGAATCCCATTAAAATGCGGACCTGGTTTCTATGAGGCTTGGCACCCGGCTGATGTAATTAACCTAGGACTAAAAAATGAAGGTATCAATTCCGGTTTGGACGCTGACTTATTAGGTGGACTGAATGTGACCATTGAACCGCCAACTGGTTGTCTAGCACTGGGTTTCCCAAACGAGGGAGTTCATGCCGCTTGTTTTTGTGTAGATTTTCCCGGGGTCGGCAAGAAGTGCAACGATATGCGCAACCGCTTTTAAATCTATGATGAAAAAAAATCCCAACCATCGTTTAAAAAAGTTCCACACCCTGACCTGGGGCGGGGTGACTTTACTGGCTGGCATATTATCGGTGTTATGGCTGAAGCCAACCTGGGCTGGACCGGTTACCGGTGGTAGCAACAATTGGCCGTATGCAAAAGTCAGCGTTTATCAGGGGATCATGGCCGTCGCCCCGGGCGGCAGCGGTTCAAGCCTGATGGAAATCGGCAATAGTGGTCGTGACATCGCTTCGACCAACACCATTTATTGGCGACCCCTTAGTATCGTCGCCAATGTGGGGATCTCCTTGTTTAAAGACAGCAGCGCCGATAATCGCGCCTCAATCGATATCCCCGGCCAACTCTGTTTGTCGGGGGAATGCAAAGATACTTGGCCATTGAGTGGAGCCGGTACAACATATTGGCAGAAAGTTGCGACCCATCTTGAACCGACAGTCTTAACCCGTCGGCTACAAATGTTACCGGCTTATAGACCACTGGAAATCTACAGCAATAGTAGCATCGCGGCCATGGCTGTTTACCTCAGCAATCAGACCATGGGTTACGCGGCCTCGTTCGAAAGTGGTCGAATTCATGTCAGTGGCAACCTCGAAGTCACTAAAGATATTATGGTCCTAGAAAACGGAACTGAATGTATCGGCCCGGGTAACCCGACTAATTTGTGCAAAGTCTGGCACGCTGGTAATGATGGCTGGAATTCCAAGCTTGATGCGGTGATGTTGGATGGCGAAGGATTTTTTGCCCATGACGAAACAGGTTACATGGACGCATATTGTACTGGTAGTGGGGATGGATTTTGTCTGTGTCGGGGAGTTTATCCGAATCAATTTGGCTGTATTCAACTGCAATGAAACTCCGCATTTCATTTTTAATCGGGCTCGTGCTGGTGGTCGGCGGATTATTGGTGTCACTCGCACCGTTATTTGCCTCCTCCTATATTGAGCCAGAAGCTACTTGGCCCAATGGACCGATTGAACAACCGATAAATTCCGGTGGTGGGGTTCAACGAAAATTAGGAGATTTCGGGGTGAAACTTCGTACAATCCTGAGATGTACGCCGAAGTTAGGCGGAGGATGGACCTGTACCTACGATGACTGGCCTACCACCCTCTGCCTCAACGCGCCGGTTGATCCCATTGAAGGATCGTTATGGATCGGCGATCGGGCAAATCCGATCGATCCCTATTTAGAATATTGTGTTCAAAGTTGGAGTGAAGCGGCGGCACGGATCGGCGGGCCGTTCGTGACTTTATTTCAGAACGAAATTGCTGATCCGACTAATCCCAGGTCTTACCAATTAGATCCCGCTAAACCCGGGTTTGCCTTAGTTCAGGCGAATCAAGGCAAGCGTTACACCACCCTACTGGATACCAACACCCGTCCGGGTGCGTACGCGCTTTACGCTTATGACGGCGGCAGCACCGCCCGTGATGCGCTCTGGGCCAGCGGCAATTTTGTCATCCAGCCGGCTGGCGGGAGAGATAGTCGTTTATACTTAAATGGCAAATACATTACCGACTGGAGTGATCTCGGCTCGATCCCGTCATACTGGCAGCTTAATCCAGCCAGCCCGCAATCGGGCGGGGTGTCACTGTCCCAAACTGGTTTTTTCGGCGGAGCGATAGCCGGCAATCAACCGGCCAATATCCAGTTTACCTGTGGGGACCAATTTTGTAATCCCGCCACCGAGAATAGCACTAATTGTCCGGCGGACTGTGCGACTCTCACCAAACTTACTGATGCTGCTTGCCCAAACGGCAAATGCATGCAAATCGACCGGGGTTATTGGGATAATCGGATCAGATTGACCTTTAGTAGCCTGACCCCCAGCACGGATAACACTTGTGTCTTAATCACCAGATCGGATTTTACCGCTAAAACTTTCACTCCGCAGACGGGGGTGAAGTATAAGCCCGGGCGGACCGTCCGTGGAGTAAAAATTATTGATTATAAATGTTTTCCTTATCAGGCGGCGGCCCGCTCAGTCTGGTTTCCTGATTATGGAGCCTTAAGTGAAATAAACTATTACTATAATGCGTTTATCGCTAATAGCGAACTGCGATATTCCACCCCGGTTGCGCCGCTGGCCGCACAATACCCAGTTCAATCATGTAATTTGGGCGAAAAGATTTGCAGCGGCGGGGTTAATGTCGGTATTACATGTATCAATGCAGTTGATTGCCCGGGTGGATCGTGTATAGCCTGTCCATCACGGACTGCTATTCTAGCACCAAATTTTACCGGTAATTGTTCTGCACAAGGCGTGACCAGTAGTGATGGCCTAATAAAATGTGGTATTCCCTACAATGGCGGCGCCTGTTCAGCCGTCTACCTTACCCCGGACGCCACCGCCGTTCCGGCTATTCCGCTAACGACAGTAACCTTAACCGGTGCTGGTACTTGGGATGCGGTCGAATGCCCAAGTGGCACCTGTGTCATGAGTCGCAGTAGATTACCGATGCTAACTTGCGATGGAGAAATCGAAGTATGAGGCTTACTGCTGTGAAAATTTTACTGTTACTGATTGGAATTGGACTACTGGCAACAGTCAGCATTACTCGAGCATCATTTCTCGAACCGACTGCCCCGCCGCCCGGCGGCCAAACCGGAATCTTTCTTGATATTAATCGCTCGGTCCAAAAAAAATTGGGTTCGCTGATGATCGGCACCTATGACTCAGCCGACCCAGGCGCATCTAAATTTTTCTGTCTAAATGTGACTGAATTTCCGGTTTGGGACGAATTTGACCCTGATAATTATGAACACATTAAATGCATCCGATCGTGGCAGGATTTGCTATCAATTTCTACCGGTACTTTTGTAAATTTACGAACCACCGATCCTAGTTCGCCGTCAATTCCGGACAACTACCTATCCGACGCGGGTTATGCCCGGATTATCGGTAATGGCGGGCCGGCAAATTTCACTTTTACCAGTTGGACTAACAATACCGGTAGTGGTGCGACCAGTGCGGTTGCCCTAGCCACGGCAGTGGCTATGCCCGACCAGCAAAGCGCCGCTTATTTAGTCGGACGCTTACGGATCGATCATGGTCTCGGAACTGTCACTCCAGCGCAACTGTGTTTGAATGGCAATCTTGGCGATTTACGGACGGTCGGTAATCCTAATGGCGCCTGTATTCGTGATTGGACCGATATCGCCGGAGCGGGTGTGTCTGACTACGTTAAAGCGCAACTCGCCCACGCTTCGGGCTGGTTCGAGTACGTTGATGAGATGCAATCCGGTTACCCGCAGCTGTCGAAAACCGGTAATTTCGGTGCCGTTGCCCTCGGTTCACCTCCGATCGATGTCTGGCCGGCGGAATACATCACTTCCTCGTTTTGTGGTGATGGTCAGTGTAGTCAAGAAATCGGCGAGGATGCCGTTTCAGGCTCTGCTTTTTACTGTCCGTTCGATTGCGAACCGGTACCTGGGGCAGCCAGCTTGGTGGTCACTCCAAAGGATAAATACAACACAGTGACTTTCAAGACCAGTAATAATTTCACAGGTCAATTTGGGTTGACCCCCTATATCTTAATCGCCCGGACTGACTCACAAATATTTAATTACACACCAATGATTGGTGTGCGCTATAAACTGGGCGGCGATTCGTCGTTTAATATTATTTACGCCCAGGATCGGGAATGGAACCGGACCTACACCTTCGATGATTACGGAGTTAGTCCCAGCACCCAATATACCTACTGGGTTTATCAAGCGACCGCATATCCGCGCTATAATGTCCCGGCTAATGTCTTAAAAACCACCATTACCACTCTTTATTGGTACAGCGGTCCAGGGGGTGGTGGCGGTGGTGGCGGCGAGCCGCCTGATCCAGGTCCGATTCAACGACCAGTTGATTAAATTATGGCGTACTATCGAAAGCAAAAAATAATTCTGGCCCTAGCAGTATTATTGTTGCTGCCGCTGTGGTTTAGCCGCTCCAGCCGGGCTGATTATGAACCGCCGCTAGTTAACACTACCAATTTCGTGGCCGGGAACTTCCGCAGTACCTGGGGTTTTATTCGGGATACGCTGGTTGGCAACACGGGTGCCGTACCAGATTGGACATCCACCAGCGGGGTTAATAGTTATTATCAGGCTTGGGCGGCTGGGGCGACGTCTGATGGCACGCAACCGGTGTTGTATCAACTGGGTCCAGATTATTCCAATGAACAACGGCGAACCTGGCAACAGATCCTACCTAATCCCGCTAACCCCGCTGGCGAAAGTTTATCGGCGACTATTGCCGATTTTCCGCCTCTCAACGTAGTCAGCGGACTGTCCAATATGGGTAACGGCGATGCCATGATTTGGATTGCTGGTCAAACGCCAGCCCCAGGAAAAGAATTAAAGATATTTAAAAGCCTTAACGCCCGTGCGAATTTTCCGACCCCGTATGCGTTATTAAACGATTTTAAACAAGAAACTGTCATTCCGGCTGGTATCACCCAAAACATTTATGCTCTGCAGGTGAGTAATGAGGGGAGTTATGCGATTGCCGGCGGAGAGAATGGCTTACTGTTAAAATATACCTGGGGCCCGGGCGGCACTCCCGGTACTTGGACCAAATTTACTAATATCAAAGTTGACACTAGTGACGTCTTGGGGATCATCTATCCCGTTCCGGGAATTGCTTATGTAGTAACTTCTGATTTACCGGCCGGGGTTTCGCCTTATAGCTCGAAACCAATTAATTGCGGCTCCTCAAACGCGAAATTATTTATAGTTACAAATGATCCGGCCATTGAAGGTAACTGGACCCAGTTAGGGTCAACCAAACCTGGCGTATGTTTTTTTAGTGTTACCACCGGTGTGAAGGATGCCCCAACCGGTGCTGGCCATGGTCCACTGGCGACCAATGTTTGGGTGGCGGCAAGTGACGGCGTTTATCGCTTCAACGAAGAAGATGGCAGTTTAAGCCGGGTCAAGACGACCACTGAACAGCTGTATGGCATTTCCGCCGTTCAGGATCGCGGCGGCGACGGTCAGAATATGCTATTCAACGGCAATTTGGAGGCTTGGGATAAGGAAAGTATCGATGAATGGACCGCGCCCTCCGGTTGGGGATTGACTGATGAAAATGTTTACGGCCGGCATAATCCCGGGGGCGGGTGCGGGCGAAATACTATGGATATCATGGCCAATGCCTCAACCCGAGTGGGACAGGGTTGGGAAATAAAACTTGAACCGTGGGTTTACTATCCATCGGCCGCAAAATGTACAACTGGGGTTGATGCACAAACAAATGCTTCGTCAGGAGTTTTTGCCATGGTTGATATGTCGACGCTGGAGGGTACGAAGTTTAAAGTTTCCGGCGATTATAAAGTCGTATTTACCAATCCCGGTACGACCACTACCCCCCAGGGCGGTGTTGCCATTGGCTGTGCCGGGGCGTTGCCAAGCATTAAGGGTATTCCCGGATATGACAGCAGCCGAGTGGATTGCTCATTCAGCAATACTAGCGAAATCCGCACTTATAGTATGGGTGATTCATCAACTGATCTGCGCCGCGACAGTTCCGGCTATATCCATTTTGAGAAAATTGTCTCTCGCCAGGATGAGGTTTTTTCTCAACCCATCCTGGGGGCCACGGGCAATCCTAAACGGACCGGCCGGAACAGCCTGCTGCAGATTTCCTGCGAAGGCACCTACGGGGCGCAGGTGTTTTGCGACAATTTACGGGTCGAACCGGTTAATACCCCAGCCATCGCCAGCTATGACCGGGTGGCCGTGTACGCCGTCGGTCAGAAAACCGGAGCGGGCAATACCCTAACCCTGACTAATCGAGATGCGATCAACAGCAATCCCGCGAAAAATATATTTACAGACGAAAACAACGTTTTTGCCAGTAGCAATTTGCAAAGCATCTGGGCGGTTAATACCCAGCATGTCTACGCGGTCGGTGAAAACAATCAGATCGTCCAACGCTCGCCTGGCAACGTGACCGGTTTCATGTGGGCCGGAACAGCCACTGCTGATTCGTCCGGTGCTAAGCAGGCCCTGGGCTGGATCTCCGCCAGTTGCGCTAACAACCAGAGCGATTATGTTTCACTTTGCCAGAAAGTTAAGGAATCCTACGGCATGAATTTTGAAAATGGCCTGTTATCCGGACGGGCCTGGTTGGGCAAGCAATATGACGCTAGCCCAATGACGTATGAAGAAACTCTCGATTTAGGTACCTGTGTTGGGGCGGCTCGACGTGATGGTCTGCCGGCGAGCGAGCCATATCGTATGGGTTACGGAATTTGTATTCCCACCGCTTTGCCAAATGGCTATTGCAGCCAGCAAACATCCACCCCATGTACCGTTAATAACGAAACTACCACCTGCCAGAAATCATGCAATACAGCCACTCGAACTTGTGTGAAGGACCAGACTAAATCCTGCGTCCGGGACTTTGATTGTTACGGCCACTGTTCGCGGGACGCCGGATTCATTTGCCTGACTGACGCTGATTGCCGGATCCAATCAGCTGATCCAGACATCGCTCCTGGCGGGAGAATGTCGGTCAAGCCCCGAGATCGGATAGATTGCACGAAGTCCGGAGCCAGCCCATTGGCTTGTACTAACGCCGGCTGGCTGTCATTCAACCCAGATGATTTTACTGGCGGGGCTGATCCAGTGGCTGATAGTTTTAATGGGGTTGGTAATGCTTATAATGCCACAACCGGCGGTATATCCGGTTGGGCGAGGTTTATCACTCTGGCTAGTCGGCCACGGTGTAAATTTAGCACCTCTTGCATTGCGGGTCCCGGTATTTGTTGTGATTCCGGACTGAAAGAGGGTCAGCCTTGTGCCGGTGATTTGCAGTGCCCGTCCGGTGGCGATAACCCTAATGCCGCGCCGGAAGGCGGCTGGGTGCGGCTGCGCGGTGGGACGTCGGATCCGGTATACAATAACTTCTTAGCAGCCCATTCGCCCGCTTGGCCGGACGCTCTTTATGGTTGTCAATCATGTACTGGCTTCAAGTGTAGATTTTGTCAAGACTTATCTGCTCAGAGTTGCCGACCAAGCGCCGCCAATTGCACTAAATTCTGCGACGGCGATCTAAGTCGTCCCTGTACCGCCGATGGGGAATGCGGCGTTGATTTGTGTAAAGCCGTCGGTTTTTGTTCCCGCCCGATAGACCCGAATAATCCTACGCAATGTCAAACTGATAACGATTGCACCACCAATGGTGACCCACCTCAACCGAACGGAGGTTTTTGTAACATCGGCGCGGTCTGTCACACCGGTGCGGCTGGGTCGTGTAATCAGTACGGTTTAGATTTCAGTGAAACTAACAGTCGTTTCTATGGTTACATCTGGAGTTCCGATTATGGCTGGATCGATGCCCATCGTTTAATCCGCGGAACCTCGGCTTACCTGCAAACCCGCCTGGGTGACATTTACGCCCAAAAAGAAATCGGCAGTGCGGAAACAACCGTCACCCCACCTGGTGCCAGTTGTAACGCCACCTATTTGATTATCAGTTCAAGTACAATTACAAATTTCTGTTCGGCCTATGAGGGTAAAAATGCGGAAGTAACTGGAAATGCTCAAATCCCGAACGCCACCACTCTTCCTTACGCCGGTTCCAGCAATATTTACGAAAATGTACTCGGCCGGTTTGATGTGGTTGGAATTGAAACAGATAACGATTCTAACCCCGCAGTTGATGTAAACAAGTATGGGCAGACAATTATCAGGACTGGCATCGTTAACAGCTCGACCGGCGAGATTTGGAAAGACGCCCCTTATGCCAATTTTGCCTCGGTTGGCGTCTATTCCGTTCTTGGGCGAAAGGTATATATCGCTAACTGTCCTTCCGGAAAAGCCTGTCAGTTAAATAAGGAAACTGAATTTTTCAATGGCCTTACGACTCCAGAAAATGGTGCCGGGATTCTGATTGTTAACGGTGATCTGAATATCAACAAAAATATGCGTTATCACACCAGCAACATTACCGAAACCAGGCAATTGGCTTCACTGGTGGTGGTGGTGAGGGGTAATTTAACTATCGCCAATGAAGTGACCAACGTCGTTGGTACCTATTATGTGGCTGGTAGCATTAACACCACCCAGGGCGCCATCTTTATTGATAGTAACCGTTACCCCCTCACGGTGCGGGGCCTGATGATTGCTAAAGTATTTAACTTCGGCCGGCGGTTTGCCGGGACCGTGGAAAACCCGATGCCATCCGAACTGTTCATTTTTGACGGGCGAATGCAGACTAATCCACTGCCCGGCATGGTTGATTTCGTCAACACTTTGCCCAGCACCTTAAATTCAAGCCCCTAAACGCAACGGGATCAAACCAGTAACTTTGACTAAACGGTGATTTTATGATATACTGAAATCATCGTTGACAGCCCGTTCCACATCAACGCGAAAGAGCGCTGAAGAGCGGCTAGTCCGCCAGATATGGCCACATATAACCCAAAACAAAGTTTTGTCGGTGTTGATATCGGAGGGTCGGGCGTTAAAGCCGTTCAGCTCGGCGACGATAATGGTCGACCACGGTTAATGAGTTACGGAGCGATTGAGCAGGTGATCGACATCGTAAAAAATGATTCACCGGCTAACCGTCAGGTCGTGATCGAAGCGCTAAAAGCGCTACTTAAACAAGCGAAGATCACTACCAGCCGAGCAGTGACCGCCTTGCCGAGCTTTTCAGTATTCAGTTCGATCATCAGTCTGCCACTGATGACCAAAAAAGAACTGAACTCAGCCGTTCGGTGGGAAGCGAAAAAATTCGTCCCGATGCCGATTGATGATCTGGTATTAGACTGGAAATTACTTCAGGAGGCTCCGGGGGCGCTAAAAACTAAAGAAAAAACCCCTAAAAACCTCCGGGTATTAATCACCGCCGCGCCAAAGAGCTTAGTCAGGCGGTACCTCGAAATTTTTAAAGCCGTAAATTTACAAATTATTAATCTAGAAACGGAAGCCCTGGCTCTGGAACGGGCGCTGATTGGCTCTGATTCGGCGCCGGCAATGATTGTCGACATCGGTGCGACCGCGACTGATATTGCCGTGCTGGTCGATGGCATCCCGTTGATTAATCGCAGTATTGATGTCGGCGGTCAAACCATCACCACTACCGTTGCTCAGAGTCTAAATATTGATCGCGAACGAGCGGAACAATTTAAACGGGACTTTGGCATCAGTTCCGGGCAACAGGCCGTGTCCCAGGTGCCGAAGACAATCGAATTCGTGGTCAGTTCAATCATCAACGAAATTCGTTTCGTGCTTAACCTCTACCGCGCTCAGGGCAGCGCGCCGGTCGAAAAAATAATTCTGGCTGGCGGTTCGGCTTTCCTAATGAATCTACCCGAATTTCTTGAACGAACATTATCGATCAAAACCTTTATCGGTGATCCATGGGCGCGGGTGATCTATCCGCTGGAGCTGAAACCCGTGCTCCAAGAGATCGGACCAAAATTTTCGGTGGCTATCGGTCTAGCCATGCGCGAACTAGTGCCATAAAAATTTATGCCGGAAGTAAATTTACTTAAAGATACCGAAAAACCCGACGAGCCGGTCAAGAAACCGCCGCCTCCGCCCGGACAAGTGCCGTTGTCAGATCCGGTCATGCCCGAAGGACGGGGAATCGGTGACATGTTCCGCTCGTTGTTTGGCCGCCGGCTGCGGCCGGAGTCGTTACCCGTTGCGACGCCTGAATTCGGCAAGATGAGTGTCAAGACTGGCCGTCGTGACGAACGAATTCTTGAAGAAAAGAGAAAAAGTGCACCCACCATGATTCCTTTACCGGAAGAGGAGGGCGGTTTAGACGTCAACTTACTGACGGAAGACGTTTTCACCCGGGTTGATCCGCGGCAAAAACTAATACTGTTGGGAGTAGTCGCTTTATCGGCAGCTGCTTTTGTGGCGCTGGCCTGGTTTGGTTTAGATCTGTTCGAGAAAAATGTCACTAATCAGATTATCGCCTCACGAACAAAACTAGAACAGTTAACATCGGAGGTGACGAAACTCGACAACTCGAGTCAAGAAGTTGAATTAACGACTAAAAAATTGTCCGCTATCCGTGGATTGATTGAATCCCATATCCGCTGGTCAAAATTTTTTGAGCAACTCGAGCGGTATACCATCGCGGCGGTAACCTATGGCCCGTCGTTTTCTTCTGATATTGGTAGCAGCATCACCCTCAGCGCCAAGGCTAGCACCTTCGAAGACGTAGCGGAACAATATTTAGTGTTACAGCACGCGGTCGAACAGGGTGACTATATCTTAGGTTTTGCCATTAGCGGCGCGGCCCGGCAGGTGACCAACCAGGGTCCATCAGTAACGTTTACTATTAATTTAATTCTCAATCCATTATTATTACTGAACACCAAGTTGCCGAACCCATCACCGTCGGTACCGACGTCGACTAATTCATCAGTTTTTCCGCTATGAAAATTCCGGCCATACTGATTAAAATTATCACTACCTATTTTCGGTGGGTGGCGATCGGGATGGCCGTCTTAGTTATCGCTCTCGGTTACAGCGCCTTATTAGCGAAAAAAATTGAAACCATCCAAAAAACAAGTTTAGACGAACGGTCGCACCTAACAAAAGCCGTCGCCGCTGAGACTAAATACCTAGACGATCTGACGAAGTCAATCGATGGTTTTCAGCGGGCGCTTTCAGCTGATCAACGCCAGGTCATCAATCGCTTCCTACCCTCCAGTCCGGATCTGCCCAGCTTGCTGATGACCATGAACATGATCGGCGCGTCAGCCGGCCAACAGCTAGTCAGCTTGTCACTCGGTCAGAGCGGATCAACCGCTGCCACTACCAGCGGGACATCACCAACCAGCGGCGCGCCGGCCGCCAATGCCGCCACAGTCGGCGGCTTATCGGTCCAGACTCAAGATTTCACCGTTCAATTCACAGGGGGGAAAAATTATCGGGATTTCCGCGCCATCTTGGCGCTAATTGAATCAAGTCAGCGACTTTTTGATGTGACCAATTATAGCTTTTCACATGATGCCTCAACCGAAGGGGCTGCGGGCGGGGGCGCATATAATTTTACCTTGCGCACCTATTACCTAGCCTCACCAATGAAATGATTCGATAACATATGGCCCTCGCAAAAAAACAATCTAAGATTACGCGCCTGGTTATGATCGGATTGGTGGCCGTGGTTATTGCCGGTCTGGGGTATTATTTATTCAACCAGTTTTTTATGACCAATAAAGGTAATGTAAATTCGGATTCGACTGGTGATGGTCGACGGGTGATTACCAATTACGGCGAGTCGATCCTGAACGATGATCGCTATGTTGAATTGCGGCCCTTTGATCAACCGGTCAATCTTAATCAGGCGCTCGACCACACCCCCCAGCGCGACCCATTTAAATAGGCATGGTTTCCAATGCGCCACCAGTGACGAACACAAGCTCGCTGGCTGATATTCTTCTCCAGCAGCGGTTGTTATCGCCCCAAGCTATCGGCGAACTGCAAACCCGGGCCCAGCAGGAACACGACACCCTCGATCACGTCATTGTGCGTTCCGGTTTGGTCCGAGACGATGAACTGGTCAAGGCCAAGGGCATTCTTTATAACGTACCGGTGATTGACATGTTCGGAAAGATAATCCGGGCGGAAATTTTAAATATCGTGCCGCAGGAGTTGGCGGCTAATTACCAGATGATCGCCTTTAATCGTGAGGGCAAGGAGGTGTCACTGGCGATGGTCGACCCCCATAACTTTCAGGCGCTGGAGGCGATCGAATACATTGCCCGAAAAAATAACTGGCGGATTAAGTATTTCATTTCCTCCGAAGCTAGTTTTAAATACGTTTACCGCCAATATGAAAGTCTATCGGCCGAAGTCGAAGCGGCCCTAAAGGGGGCCGAAGCCGACGCCACCCGCGACATTGAATCAATAGAAATTGAAGAAAAAGGCCTGGAGGAAGTCGTTAAAACCGCGCCGGTATCGAAAATCGTCTCGGTCATTCTGCGTCACGCGGTGGAAGGCAAAGCCTCGGATGTCCACATCGAACCAGTTGGTAATGAAACCCGGGTCCGGTATCGGATTGACGGGATTCTGCACACTTCATTAGTCTTGCCCAAGCACGTCCATTCTTCACTGATCGCCCGGGTGAAAGTGCTGTCCAACTTAAAAATAGACGAAACCCGGGTGCCGCAAGATGGTCGGTTTCGGATGACCATCGATGGTCACGACATTGACTATCGTGTCTCGACCTTGCCGTTAATCAACAACGAAAAGGTGGTGATGCGTATTCTCGACACCTCGGCTAACCTGATCGACCTGACCAATCTCGGTTTCGAAGGTAAAAACCTGGTGGTCATGAAAGAAGCGATTACCCGCTCCCACGGCATGTTCCTGATTACCGGTCCGACCGGCTCCGGTAAATCAACCACCCTGTACGCCCTGCTGAATATTCTCAATGAGGAGGGCGTCAATATTATTACCCTGGAGGACCCGGTCGAGTATTACATGAAGGGCATCAACCAGTCGCAGGTCAATCCGGAAGTCGGACTGACTTTCGCCGCTGGTCTGCGGTCCATTCTCCGGCAGGACCCGGACATCATCATGGTCGGCGAAGTCCGCGATAATGAAACTGCTGCCTTGTCGGTCCATGCTGCCCTGACCGGACACATCGTCCTGTCGACCCTGCACACTAATGACTCGTTCGGCGCGGTGCCGCGCTTGATCGACATGAAAATCGAACCGTTTCTGATCGCCTCGTCACTCAATGTGGTCATGGCCCAGCGGCTGGTCCGGCGTATCTGCCAATACTGCAAGATTACCGTTGATGTGCCAGCCGATATCGAACGGGAAATATTTAACACCATTAATGTGCTGGCTAAAACCACCTGGCCGAAAGATTTAAAGATTTCCACGCCACTCAAGCTATGGGAAGGTCGGGGTTGCGCCCGCTGCGAAAACACCGGATATAAAGGCCGGGTCGCCATCTCCGAAGTGCTGGAGGTCAATGAAGAAATGAAGAAACTGATCGTCAGTGGCGGGGATATAATCGAGAATATCAAGCACGCCTTTATTAACCAGGGAATGTTCAATATGAAACAGGACGGGATGTTTAAAGCCCTGAGTGGTCATACCACCATCGCTGAGGTGCTGGATGCCACCCGCGCTTAAATTTTATACCTATGCCTATCAAATCTAAAAATTCGAGACGACCACTGATTCTGCTGGTCGAAGACGACACATTTTTAGCCGGGATGTACGTCACTAAATTAACAATGGAAACCTATCAGGCGGAACTGGCGACGGACGGGAAACTCGGCCTGGAAAAGGCCCGAAAATTAAAACCGAACTTGATTTTACTCGACATTTTACTGCCCAAAATGAACGGTTTTGAGGTGCTCCATCAGTTAAAAGACGATCCGGCCACGCGGGATATCCCGGTTATTCTGCTGACCAACCTGGGGCAAAAAAGCGACGTTCTCCGCGGGCTCGACCTGGGGGCGACTGATTACCTGATTAAGGCCCACTTTATGCCCTCGGAAGTGATCGATAAAATAAAACATACTTTAGCGGCCAGCAAACAAACCTAATGGGGACGACCGACTCCATCACTTTTAACCGGATTCTGACTACGGCGGCTAGCTGGCACGCTTCGGACGTCCATTTCATCATCGGTAGCGGACCGATTGTCCGGGTCGACGGGAAGTTATCAACCCTGGACAATGAGCCGATCATCAACGCCGAATTCATGGAGGCGCTGACCGCTACGATTCTGACCGATGGGCAACGCCAGGAACTAACTAAGCAAAAAGAGATTGTGGCCGCTTACAGTTTAAATCCGCAGTTGCGCTTTAAAATCACCGCCTTTTACCAACGCGGTTCATTATCAGTGTCGTTCCATTTAATCGCCGCAAAATTACACCGCCTGGCCGAACTGGGCTTGCCGCCGGCGGTCCAGAATTTTTCCCGGCTGACCAAGGGGCTAGTCTTGATTACCGGACCGTACGGATCCGGCAAAACGACCACTCTCAACGCGCTGGTCAACGAAATTAACGAGCAACGCGTGGCCAACGTGGTCACGATTGAACAACCGATCGAATACCTGTTCGTCAATAACAAAAGCGTGATCGAACAGCGGGAAGTCGGCCGGGACGCTTTGTCATTCGAGCAAGCCATCACCGCGGCCACCCGGGAGGACGTGGACGTGATCGTGGTGGCCGAGGCTAACAGCACCGGGGTTATTACAGGACTGCTCGATGCTGCCGAAGCCAGCCGGCTGGTAATCTCCACCATGCCGACTGAATCAGTCCTGGCGTCCATCGAAAAAATCCTGAACAGTTATCCCGCCGACGAACAGCCGAAAGTGCGGGTCCAACTAGCCAACGTCCTGACTGGAATCGTCAGCCAGCGCCTACTGCCAAAAGTCGGCGGCGGGCTGGTGTTAGTGGCTGAAGTAATGGTGCCGACCGCGCCGATCCGGGCCGTTATCCGCGACGGGGCTTTATTTCAACTGACTAATGTGTTGCAGACATCACGTGAAGCCGGACTGGTGTCATTCGACCGCGGATTAGCGAAGTTAGTGCAGGACGGGGTAATATTACTGGATGACGCACTGTTGTACGCCCAGGATCCGGCCTACGTTAAATCATTAAGCCGCTAACATGGCAGTTTACGACTATAAAGCCAAGGATGTAGACGGCGCTAGCCTGACCGGCGCGGTTGAGGCGCCGAGCGAAGCCGTCGCCCAGGATACCCTAAAGGAGCGGGGGCTAACCGTTGTCTCCCTCCATGAGCGCAAACGCAACACGCTGTTTCAATCCAGTTTAAGTTTTTTTAACCGGGTTCCGAAAAAGGACGTGGTGCTGTTTGCCCGTCAGCTGGCCGTGATGATCTCGGCCACCGTCCCGATTGTGCAAGCGCTTCGGATCTTAGTGAAGCAAACTTCAAACATCACCTTTAAAATTATCATTTCAGAAATCGCTGATGAGGTTGACGGCGGTGCGAAATTATCCGCCAGCCTGGCTCGTTATCCGCAGGCCTACTCCGACTTTTTTATCCACATGGTCAGGTCCGGCGAAACGACCGGTAAGCTCGACGAAACCCTTAACTACCTAGCCGACCAGCAGGAAAAGGATTACGACCTGGAAAGTAAAATCCGCGGGGCGATGATATATCCGGGTTTTATTATGGGGGCGATGATCGTGATCGGGGCGTTAATGATGATTTTCGTTATTCCGAAACTGACCGAAGCGTTAGTTTCTGGTGGCGCGACTTTACCGTGGTCAACGAAATTGCTAATCGGCACCAGCAATATTTTAGTAAATTACTGGTGGTTAATAATCGCCCTGCTGACGGTGTTGATCGGCGGGGTCCGGTTTTATATCCGCACGCCACAGGGCCGGCATCAATTTGATACTCTGAAATTCCATTTGCCGGTGTTCGGCCAGATTTACCAAAAAATATACCTGGTCCGTTTTTCACGCAGTTTTGCGACCCTGATCGCCAGCGGTATTCCGATCACCCGGGCGCTGGAAATCGTGGCTGATGTGATTGGTAATACCCTTTACAAGGAACTAACATTAGAAACCATCCGCGAAGTCGAAGGCGGCAATTCGATCGCCAGCCGCTTTGTCCAAAGTAAAATTGTACCGCCGATGCTACCCCAGATGATGATCGTCGGCGAACAAACCGGTAAATTAGACTTGATTTTAGACAAACTCTCCGCTTTTTACGCCCGAGAACTGGAAAACCTGATCGCCAACTTAGTCAGCATTATCGAGCCCTTGATATTAGTGGTCATGGGCGTGGCCGTGGCAATTATCGTCATGGCGGTGTTATTGCCAATGTACAACCTGTCCAGCGCCATTTCATAGATCCCGTTAGAGTTGTTTTATTATCTACTCACTCGTCTTCAGAAACCCGCTTTTCCCCAATGAATACCAACTCTAACGAGATAGACAAAACGGCCCAAAGATGCTATCATACATGTGGATAAATAAACAAACTGTAACGGGAACCGCAAGCGCTTGTTTCCGTTCAATCCGGAAGGAGGTGACAATATGATGAAACAAAAGAAAGGTTTCACTCTAATCGAGCTGCTGGTGGTGATCGCCATCATCGGTATCTTGTCGGCTATTGGTTTAGTCGCCCTGAATGGTGCCCGGGAAAAAGCCCGCGACGCCAAACGCAAGAGCGATCTAGCCACCGTGGCGACAGCCTTAGCACTCTTCTATGATGACCAAACTCCAACTCCCAAATATGTAGCTCAGACGGTGACCCCGTTCACTGCCGCGACCGGGCTTATTTCCGCAAGTCTAGCAGGTTCTCTAGAAGCCACTGCTACCAATGCTAAATATATAGCCGCCCTGCCACAGCCCCCAAATACCGTTGACCCGCAAAGATATTATTATTTCTCCGGCGTGTCTGAAAGTCGTTTTGCTCTGGTCACTGGATTGGAGGGATCAAACAAGGACTGGTATATAGTAAATAGTCAGGGTTTTGCTGGAAATAGAACTGTCGCTCAAGCCGCTGGTCTTGCTAACATGGAATGTCTGGATTCCGACTCGGGAGTGCCGATGCTCAGTATCTGTTTAGCCTATCCGACTTAATCTTATCGCATATAAGATAGAAAATGTGGAATTTGAATTATCTCTACCCCTTTCTTTTAGTAAGTAAATAATTTGAACATAATCAATTTACCCATTCTCGGGTAGTGTACAGAGATGATACCAGTATTTAATTCTGTAACTCTGGCCCTGATCGCCATTTTTCTTTATGTTTTAATTGCCCCTTGGCGGGTAAAGTCGTACCCGGAAAAGTTACGTTTGGCAATTATATGGATGGCGGGAGCGCAGTTATTATTTTACCTGGCCTCGAGCGGCCAACTATTCTGGTATTTAAAAGGTAACCCGGTTGGACACTTTCTACTGCCCCCACACAGCACCTATTGGTATGAACAACTAAACACCACCCTGACTACGTTGGTAATTAATTGGCTAATTGCCGGCGTAATATTTCTGCTGTTAGAGTGGGTCACAAATAAGGGAAAAATTTATTTAGACCAAACAGATATTATGCTAGTCATACTGGGAACGGCGGCGGTGGGCTGGCCAGCGGTGTTTATTTTTTTTGGGATAACATTCTTACTCACCACTTTTTGGATGACAGTCCGACTAATCTATAAAAAGCAGCACCCCATCGATACCATCCCGCTGACAAATTTCATTATCCCGGCGGTGATTATCACCTTGCTCTACCAGGAGCCGCTGCTACGAATTACAAAATTAGCAACCATCAGGTTTTAATATTTATAGTCAATTGTGATATACTTATTAGGTGATTATCACACGTCGCGCCTTCACCCTAACTGAAACCCTGATTCTGGGCGCGCTGATTAGCGTGCTAGTGCTGGTCGGGGTGCTGCTGCTTAGTAATGAACGGGCCCGCACGCGCGACGCTAAGCGGATTGCCGATATGACCCGATTAGCCGGCGGATTCGCCTTACTTTATGCCCAGCAGGCTAGCTATATCGACGCCGCCGCCGGGTGTCCGAAAGTTGGGGATTTAGCCAGTCGGTGCACCCTGACAACCGTGATGAAAGGCCTCGATCAGATTGCTGATCCGGGTCGTTGGCAATACACTGTCGTTCAGGTCCCCAATAAAGATACTTTTTCGATTAGTTTCCGGTTGGAAAAGTCATACGGAAATTTAAAGTCTGGTTTGCATACTTTAACTCCAGCCGGGATTAGATAAAAACCAAATGATTGCATTTACCGACCTGCTGGTGTTTTGTCTCGGCGCCGCGGTCGGCAGTTTTATAAATGTAGTGATCCTGCGCACCCAGGCCCAGCAATCTTGGTGGCTTGGTCATTCTCATTGCCCCCGCTGCGGAGCGACCCTGCGCTGGTTCGAGTTAATACCAGTGGCCAGTTTTTTATGGCAACGTGGGCAGTGTCGACGTTGTTATACACGTTTGTCATGGCAATATTTGATCGTCGAAGCAATCTCGGCTCTGAGTTTCGTGTTTATCTTTCGAGTATTTGGTCTAAGTTGGGCGACGGCTAGCGGCTGGTTAACTATCAGCGCCATGATCGCAATTGCGGTTTATGACTGGCGCTGGTCATTGGTGCCGGATGAATTTTCATTTACTCTAATCGCCACAGCGATTCTAACATCTTGGCTAATGGGAAATTTACTAATTGATATTATTCTTGGTGCAGTTTTAGGTTTTTGCTTTTTTGGTTTGCAGTATGTGCTGTCTCGCGGCCGCTGGGTCGGCAGCGCCGAATTGTTACTGGGTCTGGGGTTGGGAATTTTATTAGGCTGGAAATGGCTGGGACTGGCATTACTGGTGGCTTATATGATCGGAGCACTGGGGGCAGCAATACTGATCGCTACCCGTCGGGCGAAAAGATCAAGCCTTATCCCGTTCGCGCCGATCTTAATGTTTGGTGGTTTTATCGCCTGGTTATGGGGACCGGATGTGGTACAATGGTATCTGCGCTATGCCCTGGGTTGGTAAAAAATTAACTGGCTTCACCCTAGTAGAGTTACTGATTAGTATTGCTATTTCCGGGATATTAATGGCCATAATTTTTACCAGCATGAGAAACGACCGGCAACGCAATGCGGTTAAAAATGCCGCTGAGCAAATTACCACTGAAATTCAAGCCCGGCAAAACTATGCCCAGAACGGAGTAGTTTTTAATAAAACTTTATGCCGTGGCGGGACAAATGATGGAAAACCCTGCACCGTCGTAGCAGATTGTCCGGGTGGGGGAACATGTGTTACACGACCGCCCCACGGTTACGGTTTTTACTTTGCTACCGGTACGACTTATATGGCTTTTGCTGACGGGCCATTTCTAGCAGACGAACTTTATAACGGAGGAGCAGAAATTCAGGCCTTACAAACCTTAAAAAATCAAGTTGAAATTGCCAGTATTACTTTTCCGGATATCAACTGCGATCTCCTTGGCCGATGCGGAACAGCCATTCTGGTTTACCAGGTCCCTAATGGAGCGTTAAGCATAGTTGATGGAACCGCTGATCGGGGGGAGGGCTGTCTAACCGCAAATCCAGGAAGTGGTTGCAGAACTGGAGTTATTATTACGTTGAAACAAACAACTCTGAAAATTTGTTATAATATAACCGTCACCGCTAGTTCTGGTACTGTGTCCAAACGGCAATTAACTAGTTGTCCATGAAACTGCGACCCGCCCAAAATTTGCTAGAAATGATGATTGCTATCGGGGTAATTATGGTGACTGTTTTTGGGACCATTAGTTTAATAATTTCGACCATTACCGCCAGCCGAATCAGCCAGAATCGGATCGAGGCCACCAACTTAGCCCGGGAAGGGATCGAAGCGGTCCGGAGCATTCGGGACAGTAATTGGCTGAAACGCAGTCAAAATGTAAAAAACCTAGCGGGCACAATTTTCGCCTGGGATGAAAATTTGAGTGCCGGTAACTGGTACGCCGTTTTTATCCCGACCACCGGTTGGACATTATCGACCTCTGGCAGTACCGTAAAAATCAATTTGGCGCCAGCCGGATATTACACTCAGGAGAACTGTGGCGGTTGTGTCGGTACAAAATATTCGCGCCAAATTACCATCGCGAAATCGTCAGATACCGTCAGTATCGGCGGCAGCAGTAAAGATATTTATTTCTTAGACGTCTCAGTCAAAGTCAGCTGGTCAGATCGACTAGGTGGTCGCTCACTCACCGCCCGGGAGAAACTATATGACTGGAAATAAAATGATACGTCGCGGTTTTACCTTACTGGAACTGCTAATCGTCGCGGCTGTTTTTACAACCATCACCCTAGTGGCCACCACGGTATATATCAATATTCAGTCTTATCAAAACGGAATTTTAACCCGTCAGCGAATCGTGGCTGATGGACGCTATGTCCTGGAATCAATGGCCCGAACAATCCGCGTTAGTTCAATAGATTATGGCTATTATTTAAATATCAATAGCGGCGACGATGCCTGTACAGTTGCAAATGGCGGAGCAATTTGCAGGCAGAATAACGGCGTGGCCGGACCGTTGGGCATCATTGCTACTCGGGATGAAAATAACTGGGCCACTTGCTTTAGATTACATGATTCGGCGATTGAAAACCTCAGCCTAACCAACCCTGATAACGAATGTTCAGACACCGACCCTAATTGGGTACCGATAACGCCAAGTGATCTAATCGTCGAAGGATTCTCGGTTTATATTAACCCGAAATCCGATCCATTCATGTCCGTGCCAACATCTACGAGTAATCATTGTCTTCGTCTTCTGTCTTTTGATTTGACTCGAGGGGTGTGTGATTGTAATACCGTGGCAAATTGTTACAGCGGTCAAACATGCGCCTCGACTAATCCTACCAAACTCGGCCAGATTTGTGGCGGCGGTGAATCCGATTGCATTTGTCAAAATGTTAATGATCAACCGACCATGACCATCGTTTTAAAGACTAAATCAGTCAGAACACGACCTGGTGAACAAGCTAAGTTGCAGTTACAAACCACCGTGGTGTCGAGAGTCTATCGCCGCTAATATGTCAAATAAATTTCCAAAAAAGCGACCGGGAATAATACTAATCTTAGCGATGTTATTAATGGCGGCCATTGTCGCTTCTTCAATCGCGATTGCCACCATGATCGCCAGCACCTATCGCCAAGCAAAAAATCTGGATAACTTTATCATGGCCTCACTGGCGGCCGATTCCGGTCTGGAAAGAAGTCTGGCAATAATAGCGATCGGGCGGGTTGATAAAACTTTAGCTCAATCAGTAACGGCTATCCCGATTAATCCGGCTGATGACAAGGCCGTGTTGAAGGATGCGGACGGAAAACCGGTGTCGCAATTTACTACCACGGGAGCGGAATATTCTGCCTCAATGACTATACCGACCCTGCGCCAGGGTGAATCGGTCAACATCGATTTATTTACCCCACCAGTAACCATACCACCAACCCCCCGCCCAACTAAGATCCAGCTAACCAGCCAGGGGACAGACGGTGGAAGTCTAGAAATATCCTGGGTGGTAATTGAAAGTAACGGCAACACAGCTGTAACTGGTCGTAAATATGTTACTATTACCCAATTAAAAACTGCCCCTGGGCCGGTGACCGATCTTGATGGCGTGACCTATGAAAGCGGGAGCGAAATAAGAGTGTCAGGCACACCACTTGGTTATCGGGTCAGGATTCGAGCCTGGCGGGGTGATTTTGACTCATTAGAAATTACCGCTCAAGATCCGTTTGGTGCTGTCGCTGACCTGCAGAGCCAAATCAGTATTACCAGTACTGGTCAAGCCGGACAAAGCCAATCATTAAAGCGGGCCACAATATTATGGCGGCCGCCGGCCTCTCCGTTGTTTAACTACATTTTATTTACAGAAGATAAAATCATTCCCGAACCGGGATCCTAATTCTGTAAAACCACCCGCTGCACATGAATTGAGATGGCCGAGTCGTCAATGGTGACTAATAGATAATGAAAATAATTCTGACTGGCGCCGCCTAAAACGGTCTGGGCCGGATCGCCGCCGCCGCCCGATACGACGGCCGGAGTGCTACCGACAGTATAGGGCAGGTAAGTGTGGAGATGGGCACTAAAAATGTATTTAATGTTCGGGTAGCGACCAATCAAGGTCGTGAATTTTTCATTACTGCGGCTAGAAGCGGATGTTTCGTCATCGCCTAACAAACTCGCTAAGGGTAAACCAAAGGGACGATGATAGACGATAATGACCGGGTCCTGGCCGGTGGTATTTAACTGAGTCTCCAGCCAGCCGAGAGTTTGATCAGAAAAACCGACTTTACGCTCGGCATTATCGACAGTGATGATCCACAAATTACGTAGATGATAGACGGCATTAGCCGTCTGCCCAAGCACATCCCGGAAAGTCTGGCCGGCGCCATCCGTCTTGATATCATGGCTGCCGAGGGTATGGTAAACTGGGAATGGTAAAGTATCTTCCAATTTTTTCACGGCCGTCAACTCCGCGGCTGTTCCATGTTCAGTATTATCGCCCAGGGCCAATAGAAATTCCGGTGGTTGCTTAATTAGCTCCGAAACAATTTGTTGGTAAATCGGATTAACGCCATGATTATCGCCGACCACGGCAAACTGCCAGCTACTCGAAGCGGCGGGACGAATTAAATCAAGACTCTGTTTGATCGGTTGTCGCAAAATCCACAGCGACACTCCCGCTACGACCAGCAGCAGAATAATGAAACCGCTAAATAACCAACCTTTTGCGCGCATCGTGCCGGTAGGCTACCATATAAGTACCCATGACGAAAAGCGAAGCTAAAATCCGCCTGGCTAAACTCCGGCAGCTGATCGATTATCACCGCTATCAGTACCATGTTTTGAATCGGCAGGATATTTCCGAGGCCGCCCTGGACTCGCTTAAGCATGAATTGCAGCAGCTGGAAGAGCAATATCCTGATTTAATCACGCCCGATTCACCCTCCCAGCGGATTGGCGGCCAGCCCTTACCGGAATTTCGCAAGGTGCCACATCGCCAGCGGATGATTTCTCTGGCGGACGTGTTTTCGGTCGAGGAAATACAAGCCTGGGAGATCCGCTGGCGTAAAGTCGCGCCCCACCGCCACAGTGATTATTTGGTCGATCTAAAACTCGATGGTTTAGCTATCAATTTGCGCTACCAGGGCGGCGTACTGATCGAAGCAGCGACTCGTGGTGACAGTGTGACTGGCGAGGATGTGACCCAAAACGTTAAAACAATCGAAGCCATCCCACTCCGCCTGCGAACTGATCATGTATCAGATCAAGCCCGACGATTGATCGAGCGCGGTGAAGTGGAAATCCGCGGCGAAATAGTGATGTTGAAAAAAGATTTTGAAGCCCTTAACCGCCATCAGGAAAAAAATCATCAAGCTAGCTTTGCCAACCCGCGCAACGTGGCGGCCGGCAGTATCCGCCAGCTCGATCCGAAAATTGCCGCCAGCCGCCATTTGGATTTTTACGCCTGGGAATTGGTGACCGATTTAGGGCAGACGTCATGGTCAGAATCTTACGATATCCTTAAACATCTGGGCCTGAAAATAAATCCAAAAATGAAGCTCTGTCAAACCCTTGATGAAGTGCGCCGCTGGCACGAACAGATTTACAACCAGCGCGTCAAATTGCCATTTTGGATCGACGGGGTGGTGGTGAAAATAAATAACCGTGATTTATACCACGACCTGGGTTCAGTCGGAAAAACCCCGCGCGGAGCGGTAGCCTGGAAATTCTCGGCGGAACAGGCAACCACTGTGGTGGAGAATATTGTAGTTCAGGTTGGACGAACCGGAGCGATGACGCCGGTCGCCCATTTACAACCGGTGGTGGTGGCTGGTACGACCGTGGCGCGGGCGACATTGCATAACGCCGACGAAATTGCCCGGCTGGGGGTGCGGGTGGGGGATACGGTTATTATCCAGAAAGCCGGTGACATAATTCCCGAAGTGGTCCAGGTCCTGACCAAGCTGCGTCCGAGTGGCACGACCGAATGGCGGATGCCGCGTCTCTGTCCGGTTTGCCGTCAGCCGATTTCCCGCCAGGCCGCCGAGGCGATTCATTACTGCACCAATCGTCACTGTCCCGCCCGCCGGCGCGAACATCTCTACCATTTCGTGTCCAAATCGGCTTTTAACATCGAGGGACTTGGCCCCAGCACCATTGATCTGCTAATTGAAGAAGGCCTGATCCATCACCCGGCCGATCTTTATCACTTGCAGGAATCACAACTGGTGGGTTTGCCGCTGTTCGGTGAAAAAAAAGCCACTAATGTCATCGCGGCTATTGCGGCAAAAAAGCAAGTCAGTTTTGATCGCTTTATTTACGCGCTGGGGATTCGCCATGTCGGGAGCGAAACTGCTCGGGCCCTAGCCGGTAAATATTCTGACCTGTCGAAACTAATAACGGCGACCGAAGCTGAATTGCAAGCCGTCCCGGATGTCGGCCAAGTGGTGGCTAAAAGTATCGCCGAATATTTTGCGGATAACAAACATCG
>Ga0315287_10000072_pt1 | contig 88438 bp, 68 predicted proteins | sample YL17G11_0_MG_FD_205037 | JGI IMG/M metagenome (GOLD analysis project Ga0315287, IMG submission 205037) | Sediment microbial communities from Yellowstone Lake, YNP, Wyoming, USA - YL17G11_0 | ecosystem: Environmental > Aquatic > Freshwater > Lake > Sediment | place: USA: Wyoming | collected...
AGGTGTTGGCAAGTACTGGCTGTCTTTTTAGGTTGTTGTGGTGCGGGGTTGACTGGTCTTGACAGCGGGTGTACACTGTCCCAGTCTTGTTGACTGATTTTTATGCCCCGCGTCGCCCCCACTAAAAAAACAACGGCAAAACCAAGTCCGTCACCTAATCCCACGGATATGATTAGAATTCGCGGAGCCCGAGTGCATAACTTAAAAAACATTGACGTTGACATCCCGCGCGATAAACTAGTGGTTATTACCGGATTATCAGGCTCAGGCAAATCATCATTGGCGTTTGACACTATTTACGCCGAAGGTCAGCGTCGTTATGTTGAGTCGTTGTCGGCCTACGCCCGGCAGTTTTTAGGTTTAATGGACAAACCCGATGTCGATCAGATTGATGGTCTGTCGCCGGCCATTTCCATTGATCAAAAGTCGACTTCGCATAACCCACGATCGACAGTCGGCACGGTGACGGAAATTTATGATTATATTCGGCTGCTGTTCGCTCGCGTCGGAACGCCGCACTGTCCAAAATGCGGCCGGGTGGTGACCAAGCAAACAATCGAACAAGTCGTGGCCCAAGTCCAAGCCCTACCGGTCGGCACCAAGATTATTATTTTAGCTCCGGTTATCCGCGATCAAAAAGGGGAGCATAAGCACATCCTTAATGATATCCGCAAAGCCGGCTTCGTCCGGGTCAGGTTCGACGGCAAAGTTTATTCCCTAGATGAGGCTGAAGACTTGAAAGTCGATAAACAGAAAAAACACAATCTTGAGGTAGTCGTCGACCGATTAACGATCGGAGTCGATGACAAAGAACCGGGGGAACATAATCATATTCGCCTGTATGAATCGTTGGAAACGGCGCTCGATATGGGCGAGGGCTTGGTGATAGTTAATCGCTTGGATACCAATGAAGATTTGCTATTCAGCGAACATTTTTCCTGCGCCTACGACAATATTTCTTTGCCGCCCATCGAACCACGCACGTTTTCCTTCAACAATCCACACGGCGCCTGCCCGGACTGTACTGGCCTAGGGACAAAACTGGAAGTTGATCCCGATTTAATCATTCCTAATAAACGCCTGACTCTGGCCGAGGGGGCGATTCGACCATGGTCACGCACCAGCTCTAATCAAACCTGGTATTTTCGGGTGCTGGAAGCGGTCGCTCAGGAACATAATTTTTCCATAAATGTGCCGGTGGAAAAAATGAAGACCGAGCATCTCGAATTAGTGTTCCACGGTACCGGTGAACGGATGTACGACGTTAATAATACCGGCGGTAGTGGCAAGGTCCGGGAGTATATGACTAATTACGAAGGTGTTATTCCCAATCTATTGCGCCGCTATAAAGAAACGGAGTCGGAATACATGCGGGCGGAAATCGAGCGCTACATGCGCGTTTTTCCCTGCCCGACCTGCGGCGGAAAGCGTCTCAAGCCGGAAGCCTTAAGCGTGACGGTTAGTGACAAGAACATCGCCGAAGTTACCAGTCAAAATATCGCCCATGTTCGCCACTGGTTTGATGGCTTATCCGGTCAGACTAAGGAACCAGGAATCACGCCACTGACCGAACGCCAGCGCAAAATTGGTCTGCAAATACTTAAGGAAATTAAATCTCGCCTAACTTTCCTCCATAATGTCGGCTTGGATTATTTAACTTTAGACCGGAGCGCCTCAACCTTAGCCGGCGGTGAAGCCCAACGGATTCGCCTAGCCACCCAAATCGGTTCCTCGCTAGTGGGCGTGGTTTATATTCTGGACGAACCGTCGATCGGCCTGCATCAGTGCGACAATGATAAACTAATCGCCACCCTGATCAAGTTACGCGATTTAGGCAATACCGTGTTAGTGGTTGAGCACGATGAACACACCATGTTGGCGGCCGATCAATTGATTGATATCGGTCCCGGGGCTGGTGAACATGGCGGCCACATCGTCGCCCAGGGCACGCCGCTAGCTGTCATGCGCGATCCCAACTCCCTGACCGGAAAATATTTGTCCGGAAAATTATCGATTCCCGCTCCGTCGACTTATCGGAAGGGGAACGGCAAGTCGGTAAAAATTATTGGCGCCGAGGAATTTAACCTGAAGAACATTGACGTCGAAATCCCGCTGGGAAAATTCATCGCTATCACCGGCGTCTCGGGTTCAGGCAAATCGACTTTAATGACCGATATTTTAGCCCGGGCTTTAAATCAGCATTTCTATAACGCCAAAGATCTGCCGGGCAAGCACCGCGACATCAAGGGCTTCGAGCACCTGGATAAAGTCGTGGACATCGACCAAAGTCCGATCGGCCGCACCCCGCGTTCCAATCCGGCCACTTACACCGGCGTTTTTACTTACATCCGCGATTTATTCACCCAGGTGCCGGAAGCAAAAATGCGGGGTTATGGGCCAGGTCGGTTTTCGTTCAATGTTAAAGGCGGTCGGTGCGAAGCCTGCGAGGGGGATGGCGTGGTCCGGATTGAAATGCAATTCTTATCGGACGTTTATGTGGAGTGTGAAGAATGCCACGGCCGCCGTTATAACCAGCCAGCCCTGGAAATTCATTACAAAGGCAAGGACATTGCTGAGATTTTAAACATGACCGTCGAAGAAGCGCTGGCCTTTTTCGAACACATCCCGGCCGTCCATCAGAAATTAAAAACCTTAAATGATGTTGGTCTGGGCTATATCCACTTGGGCCAATCGGCGACGACCTTATCCGGCGGCGAAGCCCAGCGGGTGAAACTGGCGACTGAATTATCGCGTCGGGCGACCGGAAAAACCCTGTACATTCTCGATGAGCCGACTACCGGTTTGCACATGGATGATGTCAAACGTTTGCTGGGCGTGATTAACCGCTTGGTTGATAAGGGCAACACCGTTTTAATCATTGAACACAATCTGGACGTGATTAAGTCAGCCGACTGGATCGTTGATCTTGGTCCGGAGGGTGGCGATGACGGTGGCCAGGTTGTGGCGGTCGGGACACCGCGACAGGTAGCGAAAATAAAAAAGAGTTACACCGGGCAATATTTAGATACGTTATTTACCAAAGAAAAAACGCCGACCCGGTAGGGGGGGGCAGCGTTCGAAGGAGCGATTAGGAGCCAGTTCACTGGCGGGATGAGGGAGCGTGGTGGAACAACCGGCGCAGCCGAGTGGCCCGAGGGACGGGTTGATTGACCTGCTCGGCCAAGATTCGCTGATAGACTTCCTCGCGATGAACCTTGACCTCTGTCGGAGCGTCGATACCCAGCTTGACCTGCCCTGAGCGGACCTCGAGGACGACAACTTTAATATCGTCACCAATCCTGATCATCTCGCCTAAACTGCGGCTAAGGACGAGCATGCCTTCCTGGCCTCTCTCTACCCCATGATGGGGCTTGAGGGTACAATGGGTGGGCGCAATGCCCCATTCCTTGGGGTCGAGAATCGTCCCGCAGACTATCATTATTAATTAATTACGTCAATGCGCTCGCCGCTAGATCAAGCCATTATCCGGACCCTGGCCTACCACGATGTTTTCGATTACCCGCTGACGGCGGCGGAAATATGGCGGTGGTTAATGCCGGTGGCGGGTGATGAACTGGGGCCGATCTCAACCGATACCGTGGCCGCCGCCTTGGAATCATTAACCGTCGCCAACCAAATCGCTCATCCGGGAGACTATTTCACCCTGCCCGCCCGAGCGGAGATAGTAAAGATTAGAGCCGAGCGATTCGAGCTTAACAAAAAGAAATGGCGACGGGCCAAATCCGCGGCCAGATTCCTGGAAATTGTACCGTTCGTCAAATTGGTGGCCGTTGCCAATACTGTTGCTCTGCACAATGGCAAGGCGGAGAGCGATATTGATTTATTTATAATCATTGCGCCCAGCCACCTATGGATGTCCCGCCTGATGATTACCGCCGTTATTACCATGCTCGGCTACCGTCGTCATGGGCAGAACATAAAGGACCGAATCTGCCTAAGCTTTTTTGTGACCACCAAGGCCATGAACTTGGAGCCGTTAAAACTCCAACCAAATGATCCGTATTTGGAAAATTGGGTGACTCAGATTGTACCATTAGTTGATGACGGCACTTATCAGAGATTCATTGAGGCGAATGCTTGGGCTAGGCAACCTGTTCCACATGGTTGGGACTGGCCGTGGACAGAGTCATTATTAAAGCCAAATAGTGGCCTACGATCTATTCGTACCATGTACGAAGTTTTTTTCGCCTTGCCGATCGGCTGGATGGCCGAACAATGGGCTCGCAACCGGCAGTTGAAGAAAATGGAACAGAATGAAATGAGCAAGTCGACCTTGGATACCAGCGACGTTATTATTAACGACGATATGTTAAAATTTCACGAAGCTGACCGGCGGGCCGAGTATCGCCAAAAATTTCAGGAGCGCTGTCAGCGATTGGGCTTGCCGACATGACCGGGACGCGGTGGTGGTCATCACCGCGAGGCGCTCTAGCGGTGATTATTTTAGTCAGCCTAGTAGTTCTTGGCTGGCGATTAAACACCGTCCCGCTGGCGAAGTGGGACGAGGGGATACACGCCAGCGTCAGCTTGGAAACCTGGCGGAATCATAACTGGCTGTCGCTGACTTATCATGGCGAGATGTACGCCGCTAAGCCACCGTTAAAATTCTGGCTGACTACGCCGCTGTTTTACCTGTTTGGACCGACTGAATTCGCGGTCCGATTCTGGTCAATGATCGCTGGTATTATCACTACCTGGTTGCTGTGGGCTTGGGGCCGGGGGGTTAGTGGCCGAAGTTTTGTTGGCTGGTTGGCGGCCGGGATGTTTTTGCTAAGCCGATTTATTTTTTCGCATGCCTTTCGGACCGGCGAAACCGATGGGATTTTGGTAGCGTTATGGGTCTTTAGCCTGTTCGCCTATTGGCGGGCTTGGACCGATTCGCGCTGGCTGCGCTGGAGCGGCATCGCGGTGGGTTTAATGCTAATGACTAAACCATTGGTCGGGGTAATTCCGGCCGCCATCATGATGATCGATTTTTGTGTAGCTCGTGGCTGGAAACACTGGCCACGGCGACTAATGATTGAAACGGTTGTCTGGGCCCTAGCTATCCCGCTGCCTTGGCATATTTATGAGACTTTTCACTACGGATCGGCTTTTTGGCGGGCTTATATCGGATTCAATGTAATCGAGCGGACCACCGAAGTGCTGTACAACAATCGAGTGTCGTGGCACTGGTACTGGGATATTATCCAGGCTCGATTTTTTCCGTTCGTGGCGATGTTGCCGCTGGCATTAGTGATTGGCTGGCGGCAGATTAAATGGCGGGAGCGGTCACTGCCAAGATTGCTAATTATATGGACCGTCGTGGTGTTTATAATTTTTAGTATTGCCCAAACTAAATTCGAATGGTACATCCTACCGATCTATCCGGCCCTGATTTTACTGATTGCCTTAATGGCAAGTGCCAAAGAACTGTGGCCCCGGCGATGGTTTTATTTTGGGTTGATGACCAGTCTCGGATATCTAATCTGGTTAATGCCGAAACAACTGGTTCATTTGGGTTGGTTATGGCGATTAACACCATATGCGTATTTACCTGAAGCCTGGCAGACTATTGCCACCCGCAGCCTGGTTGGATTGGTAGCCGCAGTAGTAATTGGGCTGATAGTCTGGCGCTGGCGGTCGCGAACATGGTGGTTAGGATTAATAATGATTTACTCACTGACTCTAGCAGGCGGCTGGACCATTTCAAATTTAAAAAGGTTGCCAATCAATTCTAATGAAAAAATCGTCAGTCAAAAACTGACCACCATCACCAATCCAAGGGTGGAAACGGTCGGGTTAAATTTAAAATCCTACCCGAATTTGTATTTTTATCTCCGACGGATTAATGGCTTGGAATTGCGGGAAAATTTAGCGTCACCATCTGGTCAGGCCTGGATCATTTCCAAAACCAGTTACCGCGATAAATTATCACCCGGCCAGACAGAACAAGTCGGCGATTTTATTCTATGGTCGCGATAAATAAAAACCCCCATCATCCTTCGGTCTCGGATCAAGTCCGGGATGCTCAGGACGACGGGGGTTAGGTTTTAGACCGGGATGGTCTGCGGAATGGAATGAACGGTAGCCAGATATTCGGCCAAAGCTTCACACCAGGGTCGTAGCGGCGGGCCGCCCAAATTGTTGAGCGAGCTGTTGATCGGACGGCGGACTGCCCAGTGCTTACCGACTAACTCATCTTGGGTAGTGGCCACCACCCGTCCCTGATGATTGTCCATGGCCAAGACCAGGCGGGCCAGGTCATAGCGACTGATCGGATCACCGGCGCTGACCAGATGATAGATTTTTTGCTGACGCGGCTGTTCGATTAGGCTAATCATGGCCGCGGCCAGATCGGGCAGGTAGGTGGGAATCCCGATGTAGTCGGTTAGCCCCAGAATGGGCACCCCACGCTCAGCCCGAGCCAATACGTCAGTGATGAAATTGCTACCCTGTCCGAACAGCCACATCGGCCGGATGATAGTGGTGGTGTGGTCGAACAACAGCATTTCCCGCTCCGCCCGGGCCTTGGTCCGGCCATACTCGTTGATAGCCCGCATATCGAGATTACGATCCTCTCGATAGGGGTCATCCGCTGGGGCGTGGCGGTACCATTGGTTGGCGACGCGACCGGAAAAAACAGCGTCGGTGCTGATGAAGAAATTAGACATCCGTGCCAGCCGGCAGAAATCGGCGATAATGATCGCGGCCTGGTAGTTGATAATGGTGCACGACCACCGGTCACGCTCGCAATGATCGATACTGCTGATCGCCGCGGCGTTGATGACCACCCCATCCTGATGACGCAGCATCCACTTGGTCAGGTAATGACTGAGACCAGTCGGGTCGCGGAAATTTACTCGGTTACTGGGTGGGGCCGTCACCGACCAACCATGTTTGCTGGCGGCGGCCTGAAATATTAGACCGAATCGACCATGACCGCCGAACAACAGCACCGCTAGCCTTTTCCCTTCCATGGCAAACCTCCCTAAGGTGTTGGTGGGTTAACAGCGGTGATTTAGTAAGAACAGTGCCGATATCCTAACGCGCTGGCGGGCAATGTCAATATGAACCACCCCGGCACCCCTCCTTTAAAAGGAGGGGACTATAAAATCTAATCCCGGGCCAGGGGAAGTCAGGAGATATTGACACATTAGCACTCCATCAGGTAGACTGCTAATTGGCTGAATTTGAGGAAAATTTGGCCGTTTCAATACTAATTTATCAGTAATCTAACCGCTACATCTATGGTTAAACTGAAACCGATGCGGGGCAAGGTCTTAATCAAGCCCCTCAAAGAAGAAAAAGTGACCAAGTCCGGAATCGTCCTGCCGGATACGGTTGAAAAGGAGGAACTTGAACAGGGCGAAATTATCGCGGTTGGTCAACCGAAACTCGACCATGGTCATGAGTTGCCACTGGAAGTCACCATTGGCGCCCGTGTCATTCTTAAAAAGTACGGTCCGGATAAAGTCAAGATCGACGGTCAGGAATACATGATCGCCGATGAGGACGATCTGGTTGGAATTATTCAGTAACCCTAAGGAGATTGCTGTATGGCAAAGCAAATTTTATTTGACGAACAGGCCCGGCTGAAATTAAAAATTGGCGTAGACAAACTGGCCAACGCCGTGAAAGTGACGCTCGGCCCAAAAGGCCGCAATGTCGTGCTCGATAAAGGTTTTGGCACGCCCTCGATTTCCCATGATGGGGTGTCTATTGCCAAAGAGATTGAACTCGAAGACAAGTTCGAAAATCTTGGCGCCGAACTGATCAAAGAAGTGGCGACTAAAACCAATGATGTGGCCGGTGACGGCACCACCACGGCGACGCTGTTAGCTCAGGCAATTATTACTGAAGGCTTGAAAGTAGTCGCGGCTGGGACCGAACCAATGTCACTGCGCCGAGGAATTGAGAAGGGGGTCGAAACGATCGTGGCAGAATTAAAGAAAATGTCTAAGCCGGTTAATAGCAATGAGGAAATCGCCCAAGTCGCCGCCATTGCCGCTCAGGATCAAGAAATCGGCAAAGCCATCGCTGAAGTGATGGATAAAGTCGGCAAGGATGGCGTGGTGACAGTTGAGGAATCACAGACTTTCGGCCTAGAAAAGGAAGTCGTTGAGGGATTACAGTTTGACAAAGGCTACGTCTCACCCTACATGATCACTGATCCAAATCGAATGGAGTCGGTCTTTAACGATCCGATGATTCTCATTACTGATAAAAAGATTTCCGCCCTGGCCGATATTCTGCCGTTACTGGAAAAGATCGCCCAGACCGGCAAGAAAGAATTAGTGATTATCGCGGATGAAGTTGAAGGCGAAGCTTTGGCCACCTTTGTGGTCAATAAACTGCGCGGCACTTTTAGCGTCCTGGCAGTCAAGGCACCGGGTTTCGGCGACCGCCGCAAGGAAATACTGAAAGATATCGCCATTGTGACTGGCGGCGAGGTTATTTCTGATGACATGGGTTTGAAATTGGAAAACGCCACCATGGAGCAGCTCGGTCATGCCCGCAAAGTCATCGCCACCAAGGAAAACACCACGGTGGTAGACGGCGCTGGTGACAAGAAAGAAATCGACAAGCGGGTGGCAGAAATCCGCGCCGAACTTGAAAATACTACCTCTGATTTTGACAAAGAAAAGTTACAAGAGCGCCTAGCGAAGTTATCAGGCGGTGTAGCCGTACTAAAAGTCGGCGCCGCCACGGAAACGGAAATGAAGGAAAAGAAACTCCGGATCGAAGACGCTGTTCAAGCCACCAAAGCCGCTATTGAAGAAGGCATTGTAGTTGGCGGCGGCGTGGCTTTACTGCGCGCCATCGATGCCCTCGAGCATCTGAAATTAGCCAATGAAGATGAACAGGTGGCGGTGAAAATCCTGCGCAACGCGCTGGAATCGCCGATGCGGCAAATTGCCTTGAACGCCGGTAAAGAGCCGTCAGTCATTGTCAATTACGTCAAGAAAGAAAAGGGCAACTTCGGCTATAACGCGGCCACGGATAAATTTGAAGACCTGGTCGTAGCCGGAATCATTGATCCGACCAAGGTGACCCGTTACGCCCTGCAAAATGCTTCATCTATCTCGGCTTTATTTCTGACCACCGAAGCAGTGGTGGCGGAGAAGCCGGAAGAAAAGAAGGATTCGATGCCAGGCGGCGGAATGCCCGGTGGTATGCCCGGTGGGATGGGGATGGATTACTAACTTAATCCTCGCTTCGCTCGGATTACAATTGATAATTTGTGTCTCGAAGCGCGAAATGAATTCGACGCTTCTCGACCCGGATTAATTGATGTGGCGCGGCCTAACGGCCGCGCCACATTGTGTTCTTGTTTATGAACCAAAGCACAGGAGGGCTGAAGGCCGCGCTGCATTGTAAAACGGAAAAATTGTTAATAAACATTGACAAAACGTGTTTATTATGGTAAAATCAGGTTATAATATAGGAAAAATATGGCAAATTTACATAAAATCATGAACCCAAAACACGCTACTCAAGATATAAGAGAGAAAATAAAAATTCTAACTCCGATCGCCATACTTGTAATTGGATTTGGCGCGATTATTACTGGGTCATTATTATTTTTTTTCGCGAACAACGCCAACAAACAGAGTAAATCTAGACAGGTCGACGCTCCGGTTTCAATCACGAATACGGTTAGTGAATTTGTTGAAGGTGAACTACTAGTTAATTTTAAGATTGGCGCGGATCGTGAGGCGGTTATTTCCCGGATATTGAAAAACAAACCGTCCATCGCGACCCCGCAACATAACAAGATATTTTCCGATGTAACTGTTAGCGCGGCGGTTAAACAAAAAATAAATACTCGTCATGCTCAGGTTTCAGCCGAGACCCGGGACAAGTTACGGGGTTGGGAAAAGCTGTCATTCGGCAAGAATGTTAGGACCCAGGATCTACTGGCCGTCTTTCAAACAGATCCGGACGTTGTCAGTGTGGAATTTAACCGTATTGCCACGATCATGACTGAACGGGCTCTTATTCCGGAACCTGACACGAGCGGCGCGTCCAGCTTACCGAACGATTATTACCTAACAAACGGAACGTCAACACCCCGCACTGGAACTTGGGGCAATACTTACCCCGATCTGTGGGGATTGTGGCGCATCGGAGCACCAGCTGCCTGGCCGAACACTACTGGCTCGACCGATGTCGTAGTGGCCGTGTCTGACACCGGCATTGACTACAACCATGAAGACTTAGCCCCCCAGGTTTGGATCAATTCTGGCGAAACAGGAACAGACGTTCAGGGTCGGGACAAGCGGTCGAATGGCGTGGACGATGACGTCAATGGATACGTCGATGACTTTCGCGGGTACGATTTCACCTCATGCCAAGCATTCTTATTCGCCTGCCTGGTTCCAAAACCGCGAGATAACGATCCCATAGATGGCCACGGACATGGAACTCATGTGGCTGGTACGATCGGTGCCGTCACGGACAATACGCTCGGCGTTTCGGGCATTAACTGGAACGTTAAGATCATGGCAGTCCAAGGATTGAACGATCAGGGTGGCGGGACTGCCAATGACCTAGCTAAGACTATTGAATATGCGGTAGACAATGGCGCTGACGTCATCAACATGAGCTGGGGTGGATCGGGGATTATACCTCAAGTGCTAGATGATGCCCTGGATTACGCTTATGAAAGTGGCGTTATTTCTGTGGCTGCCGCAGGCAATTCCAACGTGGACGCCTCGGGCTTTTATCCAGCTGGTCATGAGCATACCCTGGCAATTGCCGCTTGGTGTCCTGGTAATACAACTATTATTGGGTATGACGAAACCGTTCAGTGCGAACCGGCGCCAGCCGGAAACCGAGCGACCTTTTCAAATTTCGGACCCAAAATAGAAATTACTGCACCGGGGGTTTTTATTCTGTCCTTGCGCGCCGGCCAGACCGACATGTACTGCACTATACATACCGACATGTGCGGCGACCGAATCGTACCGGTATGCGAAAACCCAAATAAAAATACAAACGCATCGAACTGTACTAATTATCGATACTATATTGCCAGCGGTACAAGCATGGCTTCGCCACACGTTGCCGGCGTGGTAGCACTACTGCGAGCTGTGGCACCAGACGTCAATTACAATCTTGTCAAGATGGTCTTGCGCCGTAGTGCCGAAGACGTACTGACCGTTGGGCGGGACGACCTGTCTGGATACGGATTACTGCGGGCTGACCAGGCTGTAGCCTTGTTGCCGACTCTGCTGGCCGACCCGAAACCAGATCTTGTCCTGACCGAGAGCAGCGCTAAGCCACTCGGCAATGGACGCTTGGAGGTGACTTGGTCGGTGGTGAATGAAGGTATCCGGCCAGCTGCGGGTATTTCTTATACAGTGACAGTCGGCACAACGGTTTTATCCAGTAGCACCATCCCCGACCTAGGAGTGGGTCAGGTCCACAACCAACAGGTCACAATTATACTTCCTTCGGGTGTCACTAATCTGTCAGTCGTGACGACAGTGAGCATGGTCGGCACGGATCCCGAGTGGTTTACCGACAATAACAGCTTGACTGCCTCCCTGTCTTTACTGACGGACGGTTGGCCATTCGAGATTCCAGCTAGTACTTCAGGCTCCATTGATCCAGCCCTGGCAAACATTGATAGTGATCCAGCCCAGGAGATTATCGTGCCGCTCGGATCGACTGTCCACGCTTTCAACGGTGATAGTAGCGAGGTTGCTGGTTGGCCGATGTCGACCGGAACATACCTTGCCAGCAGCAGTGCCGCGATTGCCGATCTGAACGGCGACGGGCAGTCCGAGGTGTTACTCGGAACTAAAAATGCAACGCTCGGGCAGCCTGGTCGTATCTTCGTCTGGAGACAGTCGGTCAGCAATCCAGCACTCTGGGAAAACATGCCGGGCTGGCCGGTAACAATCGACTACAATGCCATCTCGCCGATCGTCGTGGCTGATCTCGACGACGACGGACAAGTTGAAATCGTCGCGGGTGCTTCTCGCGGGAGTCTGTACATTTGGCGAGCGAATGGCTCACCATATCCGAACTGGCCCATTACGGGTATAGCCACAAGCGATGTTCAGCACTTTGGCTTGGCGGTTGAGGACCTGAACGGCGATGGTCGAGACGAAATCGTATCGCAGTTTGATGACGGAACAAAAACCGATTCCGGTTTAAAAATTCGGACGCTGAACGGTCAGATGCTACCCGGCTGGACGATCCGCGTGGGTACCGCAAGTGAACCAGGACCAGCAATCGCTGATCTGGACAGTGATGACCGAAAAGATATTATTGCGAACATCGGCACAAAAATCTACGCCTGGAGTCAGCCAAGTAGCCCAGGTGGCACATGGAATCTAATTCCAGGCTGGGGGAAAGAGGTCGAACTGTCATATAGCTTCCCACCAATAGTGGCTGATATAAATGGTGACCGAAAACCTGAGATAATCGTGACCCCGACGTCGCGCACCAAACTCCATGTTTTGAATACAAACATGGTTGAGCTAGCCGGCTGGCCGAAAACGTTGCCAGCCTTACCCAGCAATTCACCAGCAGTCGCCAATCTTGATGGACAGGGTTTGCCGGAAATTGTCTTCGCGACCGGAAGCAACTCCGGTCAGGTATTCGCCTGGCGATCCGACGGCACGCCTCTTGTAGGCTGGCCGCAGACCTCCCCGAAGCTCGGTTCAGTAGCGCCATTCATTAAAACTATTCCGGCGATCGGCGATATCGACGGCGATTCCAATACGGAAATTGTGACTGTCGAGAATTACTATGCCGTGTCGGTTTGGAAGGTGGTCGAATCGTCGGTACCGACGAGTAATATTAACTGGTGGCCAATGAGCCGTTATGACTTGAAACGAACCGGATATTTCTCGGGTACCGTAACCAGTGGTGGCGGCGGTGGCGGATTACCTATCCGGCGGCCGGTCGACTGATCCATCCATTCGGGTGGTCTGATTGCAGGTTGGGTTAATTAACCTTTGCAAACAACATAAATGAAATTCATGGGTCGGGAATATACAGTTCAAGACATCAAGGAAAAAGTATTAATCCAGAAGATTGTTCCGGCGTTGTTTATCGCCCTTGGTTTAGGACTACTAGGCTATACCGCCTTTGTGGGTCTGCCGGGGATAATAACCGGGCCACCGCTAGGGTTGACGGAATTTATACCAGATACTGATTACCAGCCGGCCACGGTTATGTTTAAAATCCAAACCAACACTGATCCGCAAATAATAGCTCGGCAAGCGGTGGCAGAGCGGCAAACTGTTTACCGTCATAAACAAACAAAAAAAATTGCCAGTCAATTTAATCCGGAGGTCATTAGTCGGCCAGATCAATATGACCGGGAAAAATTACAGCTGTCAGTAAAAGCGGTTCGCCGGATCGTGCCAGAAATACATATGACTGACCGGGTTAAGGAAAAAATCCGTCTCCGAACGGGCTTAAAAGAAGATCCCGAAGAAAAACTTAAATCTAGCGGCTTTGATCGATTATATGAGATGACCGTGGATCAAAATGAAGCCGATGTACTTGCCCTAGCGGTCAGATTAAAAAATATTCGCGGTGTCGAATCAGCTGGGCCTAATCTTCTAGTCCACACCACCGCGGCTATTCGGATGGTCGAGGGTGGCACCTTGCCAGCTGTATCAGGAGCCACCTTAACCCCGAACGATCCGTTTTATTCTGGAATTGGGCATATAATTGGAACTAACTATCTCCCCACACTTCACGATCAATGGGGTTTAGAGACAGTTAAAGCTACCGAAGCCTGGAATACCGCGCTGCCTTACTCGACCGGCGGCCGTGATACGTTAATTGCAGTCTTGGATACCGGACTGGATGTCAATCACGAAGACATTAAGGGCCAAGTCTGGGTTAATCCTCAAGAGGATCTGAACGGTAATGGTTGTGCCGATTACTGGTCAATGAACATCACTGACTACGATTGCCGCCAACCGGCTCAATTAGTCAACGGTGATTTGAACGGTAATGGTGATGGCGATAATTATGTCGATGACCTGAATGGCTTTGATTTCTGGTACTCCCTAAATAATTTCAACAATAATCCCAACGGAATTTCCGACCCCGAGGGTCACGGCACTATGGTAGCCGGGATCGCAGCCGCTCGGACCAATAATGGAACCGGAATGAGCGGCGTTTGTTGGTCCTGCCGGATCATACCGATCAGGGTCTTTAACGATCATGGCCAGTCCAACATTGCCGAAACGGTCGAGGGTCTAGCCTATGCCATCACGATGGGGGCGGATGTCATTAACATGAGTTACGGATCCTCACGATATGACAATCGAGTGGAATATTATATCGATCGGGCTAATGAAATGGGCGCGGTTATGGTCGCGGCCATTGGTAACGATAAAACGGATGTCACCTATGGTCAATATCCGGCGAACTTAAATAATGTTATCGCGGTTGGTAGTGTGAATGAAAACGGATTAAGGTCCTACTCCTATTCCAATTTCGGCTACACTCTCGATTTAATGGCTCCAGGCGATCCGATTCTGTCTCTAAGGGCCGCTAATACAGATTTAAATAATAATCCCACCCAAATTATTTCCAACCAGTACTACTGGGCAAGCGGTACCAGTTTTGCGGCGCCATACGTTTCGGGCATTGCTGGCTTAATGCGTTCGCTTAACCCCAACGTAACTAATACCGAAATTGAGAGGATTTTAAAGAACACTGCCCAAGATATGACCGAATTTATGGATGAGAGGGGCACCATCTTGTCTGGCCAAACTGGCTGGGATGTTTATACCGGTAATGGCCTAGTGGATGCTGCTCGAGCAGTTAAAGCCGTAGCGGATATCCGTCCGGATTTAACGGTGGAGCCTGGATCAGTCGCCGGGTTAGTCTGGTCTGATGGCATGGCTCATATCCAGGGCACGATTAGTAATATTGGATATCAGGCATCAAATACCACTCGCATTAGTGCATCTTACATGGCGGAAGGGAGCGTGATCAATTCTTTTATGATCACGGATATACCGCCAGCATATTCGCATCAATTTGATTTTTACCTCGGCCTGGTGCCAGCAAATACGTGGATAACATTAGCGGTTGATTCGGATAATTTTGTCTCTGAATTGCGGGAAGACAATAATTCAGTGAGCGTGCCGTTACAATCAAATCAACCCCCCGATTTCACTATACCCGCTAATCGAGTCGCCACCGAATATCAGCCTTATAATTTTAATCTGACGAATAACGATCCAAATATTGGACAGCCGGTACACTATTTATGCAACTGGAGCGGGGGATCGTGTGGTACCCAAACGGAGCCAAATAGTATTGGCATGACCTTCGACCCATCCGGATTATTTTACTGGTTACCGGGTGAGGTTACGCCAAGCTCACAGACTTATACGTTAACTTTCACAGCCACTGACGGCGATGTTCCGCTTGATGTTACCAAAACTGTTACTATCGCCGTTAATAATGGCACCCCGCCACCTTTTATGACCATCATCACGGGACAGGGCTTTGCTCGCAGTTGGCCGGAAGGACGAATGATCACCCATTGGGATGCGCCGGACTCAGGATATTGCTATACCCTTGCCCCCTTTGGACTAGGCACAAGTCCAACATTACCCGACTCTGATCGTTGTGGATTAACTTATTCCGATTGGTATTCATGGAGTCGGTATAATATTCCACTTAATGTGGTGAAATACATCCGGATTAAATTCCGCGCCGGTGATAGCGATTGGAACGTGGTCCCACCACTTAATACCAGAGTGGACGACAACACTATTGTGCGCCGTGTTGGCGATCAATATATTTTTGACCTTTATCCAGCCATTGGCACTGATTCTGATTTCGGGGGCAGCTATTTTTCCACCACCCGCTGGGCTGAACAGGATGACGAAGGTGATAACTGGGGAACAGCAAATTATAACGACTGGCCGCGAACTTGGAAACAATGGGAATGGGAGTGCGTCAAGGGAGCCAGTGGTAGTAATAATTTTAAAAATGGATTCGGCGCTCGGGTCTGGTCGAGTGGAACCGCGTTCAGTTCATATCTAACCCATATTAGTTTCTGCATCTTTGATGACAGCAACGGCGATATTTCGCCGTCATGGTCCGTCGAAGTTCATCGCAATGATGGCTTATGGGAGCAGACTCCGGTAATGGCGCCGATAGGAAATAAAGTTGTGCAAGAAAAAGAAACGGTAAGTTTTTGGGTTCCAGCCACCGATTTTAACACCGATTTCCTGACTTACTCAGCCACCGGTTTACCGGCTGGTGCGACGCTTGACCCCAACACCGGCCAGTTCAGCTGGACCCCAAGTTTCACCCAGTCCGGTACTTATAACATCACTTTCACTGCCAATGATGGGCTAGCCAACAGCAACAGCCAAACAATGAGCATTACGGTGAACAATGTTGACCAGGTACCAGTGTTGGCGTCAATTGGTCCGAAGACCGTGGCGCTCTGCGGACTGCTAACGTTCCAATTATCAGTGTTAAATCTCGATGAAGATCCATTAACCTATTCAATACAGGGTAGCCCCGCACCGTCCGCATTTAATCCAGCGACTGGTAGATACACCTTTGCCTGCGCTTGCGGAACTGGCATTTATTCACCCTATTACGACGTGATTTTTCGGGTGACTGACAGTCACGGCAAAACTGACGCCGAGACTGTACGAATTACCATTCAGGGCGTGCCACCATCCCCGGGCGGCGGGGGCGGAGCAAGCCGGTGTGAACCGAACTGCGATTATCGGGATTACATGCCGTCGTATAAACGTTCGGTTGAATAGTTGTTTAGCGCAAAACAGCTGGGTAAATTGTTTAAGTGCGGCGGGGCTTGTGTTATAATCAATACAATGGATCAACTTTCTTCCCTGCCACCCACTAACGCGACGATCGGCCGGTGGAGTGTTGATCGATACATTAACATTCTGCGCTGGCCGGTAATAATTGGACTGGCGGCGGCCCTCGGACTCGCTTTGTTAAGACTGAATCAGAATTGGCAGATGGCGGCTTGGGTAATCGTCCTAATCAGTGTGAGCTGGCAAATTAAGCGTCAGGGCGGTCAAAATATTGAAGCCCTAACGGCCGGCGCGGTCACTGGTGCTGCGCTTGGTCTAGGCAGCAGTGTCGGCCAGATGATCGACAGCCCGACCATGCTGGCGCTAGCTAACATTGTCTCTGATACGGCCCTAACCGCTATCGCCGGTGCCCTAGTCACGACCGCCGCGTTAATAACCATTCGTATATTTAGTCGATAAATTAAATTCAAGTTATGCCTGAAAAACTACGCCAAAAGAAATTTATTCTCTGGTTTCGCGAACTGCGCAATACTGATGTTAAACTAGTCGGTGGCAAAAACGCCTCGTTAGGTGAAATGTATTCGCTCCTAACACCGCAAGGTGTAAAAATTCCAAATGGTTTCGCGGTTACGGCCGCGGCCTATTTTTATTTTTTGGAGAAAGCGGGCATTCGCCAGGAAATAAAAAAGATTTTAAGCGATCTCGATACTTCCAACATGCAGAATCTGGCCGTCCGGGGGGCTAAAGTTCGGGCGACTATTTTGAACGCGGAACTGCCAGCGGATCTGCAGCGGGAAATCGTGGCCAATTATCGGCAGCTGGAAAAAGAATATTTTAAAAATGTTGACGTAGCCATTCGGTCATCGGCCACGGCTGAAGATTTACCGGATGCCTCATTCGCCGGCCAACAGGAAACATACTTGGATATTCGTGGCGCAGCCGCGGTGTTGATGTCGGTCAAGAAATGTTTCGCCTCGCTGTTCACCAACCGAGCCATTTCCTATCGTCACGATAAGGGTTTTGATCATTTTTCCATTGGCTTATCAGCGGCTGTAGAAAAAATGGTCCGCTCCGATAAAGCCTGCTCCGGCGTGATGTTTTCCATCGATACCGAATCCGGTTTCCGCAATGCGGTGCTGGTGACCGGCTCATGGGGCCTCGGTGAAAATATTGTTCTTGGCCGGGTTAATCCGGATGAATGGTATGTATTTAAGCCGACTTTGGCGCTGAAAAAACCAGCCATCTTAACCAGAGCGATGGGCGACAAGCTGATTAAAATGATTTATACCAGTAATCCTAAGCAGCCGACCAAGAACATCAGTACCTCAATCGCTGAGCGTCAAAAATACATTTTAACCGATCAGGAAATCGAGCAGCTAGCCCGCTGGGCGGTGATGATTGAAAAACACTACGGCCGACCGATGGACATGGAATGGGCCAAAGACGGACAAACCAACCAGCTGTATATCGTCCAGGCTCGACCGGAGACAGTCCGCTCGCAAGACAAGCCGGACGTGCTGGAGGAATATGTGCTAGCGCCGCATAAAGCAAAAACCCTAACCAGCGGTCCGTCTGTCGGGTCGCGAATCGGCAGCGGTAAAGCCCGGACTATTTTGAATGTGAAAAACATCAGCCAATTTAAACCAGGAGAGGTGCTGGTCACGGACATGACCGATCCAGACTGGGAACCGATCATGAAAATCGCCTCGGCCATCGTCACCAATCGCGGCGGCCGAACCTGCCACGCGGCGATAATTTCCCGCGAGCTGGGTATTCCAGCCATTGTCGGCACCAAGAACGCCACCACCACCATCAAATCCGGACAGGAAGTAACTGTTTCATGCGCCGAAGGTTCAGTTGGCAATGTTTATGCCGGGCTATTGAAGTATCAGCTGGTTAAGCATGACCTAAAAGCGATAAAAAAATTGCCGGTTAAAATTATGATGAACCTGGGGAATCCGGAACAGGCCTTTGAACAAAGTTTTATTCCCAATGACGGTGTTGGACTGGCCCGGGAAGAATTCATTACTGCCTCCTGGATCGGGATCCATCCGATGGCGCTGATAAAATACCCCCGGCTGAAGGATGCGGCGGCCAAGCGGAAAATTGATCAGCTGACCAAGGGCTATGCTGACAAGAAACAGTTTTATCTGGATAAATTGATTTCCGGTGTGGCCATGATCGCCGCTGCCTTTTATCCAAAGGATGTAATTCTGCGCCTGTCAGATTTTAAAACCAACGAATACGCTACATTAATCGGCGGCAAGGAATTCGAACCGACCGAGGACAATCCAATGATGGGCTGGCGTGGCGCCTCGCGATATTACAGCGCCGCTTATAAGGAAGCCTTTCTGCTGGAGCTGAAAGCGATGTACCATGTCCGCGAAAAAATGGGGTTAACCAATCTGAAATTAATGATTCCGATGTGCCGGACGATTGATGAGGCCGAAAAGGTAATCGCAATAATGGCGGCCAATAAATTAATTCAAGGCCAGAATGGTTTTCAGATATACTGCATGGTCGAAGTGCCGGCTAATGTTATCCTAATTGATCAGTTCGCTAAATTATTCGACGGCTTTTCGATTGGTTCAAATGACCTAACCCAGTTTACCTTAGCGGTTGACCGTGACTCGGAACTGGTCAGCCATATCTACGACGAGCACAATGACGCGGTCAAGCAAATGCTGTCGCGGGCGATTAAGGGCGCCAAACTGGCGAAGAGAAAAATCGGCATCTGCGGTCAGGCCCCATCCGACTACCCGGAGATTGCGTTGTTTCTGGCCCAGGAAGGGATCGATTCCATGTCCCTGAGTCCCGATACGGTCATCAAGACCAGCCTAATGCTAAGCGAAAAACTCGGAAAATGATAAACTGGTTTTAGGGGGGTACGATAACTTTATGACTACCCGCTTCAAAAAATCAACTCGATCGATATCTGGAGTTGTTGTTTTTTTCGCCACTTTAATCTTGGCGATTGTGGCCGGATTATTGACTACTAGTCGGCACATTACTCAAGCGCAAACTCCCGGACCTTCTGGGTTATTGGTCGACCAGGTTCCTTATCCGCAAAACTTTTTATATATGTTCCCAAATAGCACCGGTTGGCCTATGGTTGGCACAGTTGGACCCACGGGTACTTGTGCCGATACCGGGGCAGCCTGCACCTTTAATTCTGATTGCTGCACCGTAAGTTATGGTTGCGACCAAAAAGTCTGTAATAATCCACAGAAAACCGCGGCCGCTAATGCTCCCCTTAATCAATCGATAGTTAATCAGTTTGCGCGGTTTGCTGGGGTTTATTTAGCACCTACCCCAGTGGCCGATACCCGACCAGACATATTAGCGGCCATCCGAGCAGCTAATCCTAGAATATTTGTCTTAGCTTATACCATGGCCCACCAAACGTGGTGCCCGCAGACACCCCAGGGCAATAATTCTTATCCGTCAGGCACATATTATCGCGATTATTATTTGGCGGTGACCGGCGGCGATCCAAGCTGTAGCTACCAAGGAGATGGTATGTTGTGGATGCAAGACGGTAGTCCGGGTGCCGATTACTGGTGGATGGGGGTCAATATAGCCAAAAGGGTATCAGACGGCCAGGGCGGATACACTTATCCAATAGCGGAGGCCCTGGCGCAGGTTATTGCCAATCACGTTATTTTTAATCATCAGTTCGATGCGCTGTTCATTGACGTATACAATGGCTCTGTTGGTGAGGGATCGACGACCCATGAGATGTTTGATTATGCCCGAGCGGGGTACGGCAATGACAACACCGTTCCGGCTAACCGTGAGGCCTTTAAGGCAGGGTTTGCGGCCGGTGAATTACGATTAGCCACCCGGCTGCGTGAGTTAGCCGCTCAAGATGGTCGCCCCGATTTCCCGATCATGGGTAACGGCGGCGGTTTAGAGCCGCCTTTTGATCCGTACATCAATGGCTGGATGCACGAGAATTGGCCGTATCAGGAAGGTGGTACTTGGTACATGAATATGTACCGCTATCGCTGGGGGATGCTTCATCAGAGTTACCAACACCGTGCTCCGCAGTTTAACTCCTTTCTTTCCTCTCGATCGGCGACTGAAAGCGCGACTAGCACTTTTAATCTTCGTAAATCGCGATTCGGACTAGCCTCGGCGTCTCTCGGTAAGGCAAACTTTGGATTTAACGCTTTTGAAGAGGCTCCAAACTACAGTTCCTGGTATGACGAATATGCCGTCGATATCACCACAGCCCGCGCTGACCAAACGCATATTGGCTGGCTTGGTTTTCCAAAAGGGGAGGTCTATCAAATGGTAAATCCGCTGGTCACGGCCGACTTAGTTCCGGTCGGTAATTTCGAGCAAGGGTTTAACGGCTGGGAGACTTATTTGGGTGACACGAACGCCACTTTCACGAGAGAGGCGGGAGCTGGACCACATAGTGAATACGCCATGCGCATCAACACCGCCAATTTATCCGCCATTCTTGATTCTGACGGACAGCCGGTTAGCTGGGCAAACCGTTTTCGTTCGCCAGCCACGGTTGGCAGTACCTATACCATGACCACCGGGGTCGAATACAGCGCCACATTTTGGGCTAAAGCTGACCGGGCGCGGACGATTACGCTTGGTAACGATGGCGCCGCCTGGATCATCCCCATCACCACCAGCTGGAAACAGTATCAAATAGCCCTGACTAGTTCAGAAACAAAGACTAATCAATCGTTGAATTTTTGGTTGGCCTCGAGCGTTGGCGACGTGTGGTTAACCGATATTCACATGAACCAGGGTGTGACCAGTGTCTACCGCCATGATTTTGACCATGGCATAATTCTGGTCAACCCGAGTCAAATATCGCAGACTGTCACGTTAGAAAAAACTTACCGGAAAATTATCGGCACCATCGACCCGACCACCAATGACGGAAGTTATGTCGATCAGGTCACCCTACCGGGTGCGGCCACCGGAAATGGGATCGGCGGAGCCCTCTTCCTGATCGATCACGATTATCTCTCCCCGGCGCCAGTCACTGATTTACGAACGGGGTCATAGTCAATTTTTGTATTACCGGTCTTGACTAAAAGTCATTTTTGCGCTATGGTGGCGGTTGACACCGAGCCTGGTTGCTTTGGTGTTTCGCACTGTCACAATCGAGCCGTGGAACTCAACAGGAGGTTGAGAAACGATGACTTCCCCCGTCAAGACCAAGTCATCCCGCCGCCAACTCCCACCGGATGTAATCAGCGCGGCGACTACTGCTTTCACCACCGTCACCACCCTGCCGCCCGAGCGGGTGCGTAACCTGCTGGATGATTCGGTCACCTTCCGTCAGTTCGTGGCGGCCATTTTTAATCGCCATTTGACCCAGCTGCCCTGCGAGGCCTATCACGCCGCGATGGAGCCGCTGCGAGAGGTGATCCGGGGAGACGACAGCTACCACGATGTCATCCGAGCGGCTCGCCCGCCCTTTACCTGTCGTCCCTTCGATTCACTCGAGCATGAGCTGAACCGCAACCTTCACCCGCTGGCCGTCGCCCAGCTGGCTCGCGCTGCCTCAACCCCTGCTCCGGAGGTCGAACGGTGAGTCAACTGCCCAGCACCGTACGGTGCCAGTTGCGGGACATTCTGTCCAAACACCTGTCGATTCCCGCCGACTCCTGCTGCCTGAACGGCTTGTCCGGCGACGGACTGTTCGCCGCTCTGGCCGTGACCCATCTGCAGCTGAACGAGTCGGCCACGCCGGAACTGACTCGCACCCACCAGCAACTAGTGGCCGATTGCGTCCAGTGGGTCAGCAAGGTCCGATTGGTCGATGGTCCGGCCTGCCCGGCAGTCAAGTCGATCGACCTCGCCATCAAGCAGATGGTCCAGACCGTCGGTGCCCCAGTCGTTGTCAGCGACGACTAACCCCAACCACCACACCCTTCTCGATTCTTGAGGAGGGTTTTTCTTTTTGATCCCGTTAGACGACGATTAGTACAATTTGATATCTGACCGGAAGGGGTCTTACATAAATACTGGCCGTCTAACGGGATTGACGATCACTTTTTTTATGTGTAGGTTAGGTTAACCGGAGAGGTCGTCCCGATGTGACTCGCGATTGCTCGTCAATCGGGATAAACTCCGTGGCCCAATGAATTTTTACGCAAAGCGGAGGGTTCGCATAGTGGCCTAGTGCACACGCTTGGAAAGCGTGCAATCCGCAAGGATTCGAGAGTTCAAATCTCTCACCCTCCGCCCTGCGTAAAACAATTTGTCTAGTGTGTTTCCGGCGAAGACCAGCGAAGCCGGTCGAGCCGGATCAGGCTCTGCCTGACGAATCCCTCCCTCTCCGCCAATTATTCAGAAGAAAAACATGAATCAATCACCATCACCGACCATTCCTAATCAGAACAAGGGCAATCGCAAATTAAAAATCATCGTTTTCGGTTTGGTTGTATTACTTATTATTACGGCCGGGGTTGTTTTTTATCCGATTTTACGAACCATATATATTCAGAATAACTGGATTAAGCTAGGATCTGACCAGGTTAATTTTTCGGTTGTACCGGCCAGTATCCGCCCGGGGCAATCATTCTCGATAATCGCAAACTTCCAAAAAGCCTATAACTTCGGTAACAATGGCTGGTACAATACTTTGGAGATACTTGACGCGACTGGTCGTGAGGTATTATTAACACCGAGTGAATTGCTAAATAATTTGGGATATAAACAGGGAGATGATTTAAAAACTTATAACCAATTATTAACTACCGCCGCTAATACTATTGACACCCAATCTGGATTTTTCCCAGCTACGGCCTATGCCCAACTTCAAACTCGACGAACTAACCCGAATAGCTATTTTATTGAAGACATTGGCTGCGCTCTTGGCCTAGGTCCACCATCAGATCTACCCACGGAATATACTGACACACTGACATTTGTGGCCCTACCACAAACTCCACCGGGGACATATTCAATTTTGATAAAACCTGGAACTTACTGTAATGGTCTACCGATCTCTATTACCACATTTCAAATCACCGTGCTTCAGGCTACCCCGTGAATAAAGTCGCTAAGAAACTGTTAATAGAAAAAAGCTATCTAACCGGGCGTTACACCCTGGCCCCGGAATTTTTTAGTTTAATCACCACCTGGCGGTGTAACTTCCAGTGCCAGTCATGTTCGATCTGGACCAAGACTAATTTCGATGAACTGACCGAAGCTGAATGGCCGACGGTGATTGCCAATTTAACTAAGACTTTTCCGCCGACCACTTTCATGGAAATAAATGGCGGCGAACCGCTGATCAGGAATAACATGGTGTTGATGATTATCCGGGAATTGAAGAAACATTTTCACACGGTCGCGCTGAATTCCAATGGATTGCTAATCAACGAAAAAATAATCTCGGAATTGGCTGACGCTGGCCTGGATATTTTAAAGGTGTCTTTTTACAGTTTAGACCCGACCATCCATGACTCCCTGCGCGGTAACGCCCAAGCTTTTAATCACGCTAAACGAGCGATCGAACTGATTGCGGCTAGCCCGATGAAACTTGAAGTCGGGGTATTGATGACCAGTAAAAATATTGACGGCTTGCCGGAGTTGATTGAATATTTACAGCAATTCAAAAATATCGGGATTATCCTGCAACCCTTGGATGAAAGTGTGGAGTCACCGGAATCAAAAGACATGAACGCCAACCATCTGCTAAGCGATTTGTGGCCGACATCAGATCAGGTTCATAAATTTTTTAACTGGGTTAAAAATCACAGTGAAAAAATAAAAAACCCAGCCGCTCACTTACTGGCGATGGAACGGTACTTTTTAAATCCGCCGGCCGTCCTTCGTTATCGCTGTATGACCGGTCAGCATAACTGTGTGGTTTATCCCAATGGCGACGTGGCCCTATGCTTTAAACGGACGATCATCGGTAATTTAAAGAATAATAACATTGATGAAATTTTACGTGGCTCCACAGCGGTCAATGAACGACGCGGAATTAAAGACTGCCAAAAATACTGCCGGATCATCGGCTGTAACTTCTCGCGGGGTTTTAAAGAATTAATCATCCCGTAAATATAGTAAAAAAGAAAAGCCCAATCGGGGTGAAACAGGAAGGAGGCAGGCTCCGGGACCTTGTTGAGACGAGCTCGATGGGGGCACAGCTGTGTCACGGCGCTGGTCATCCGTGAAATCCGCCCTTGGTGGGGGTTGCGTAGCGAAACAGAACAAGCCCATGCCGGACAGACCCATTAGGATGGTGCCACTTAATGGTTTCGTCAAAGTGGGCCGTGACGAATGACTGATCGCTATGGTAGGGTAGGGACAGGCAAACACCGGTCGAAGAAATTAAGGGCCGTCTCGAACACTCGATGCTTCGACCGTGCTCAGCACGGGCAGGCTCAGGATCTCGGCGGTTGGTAATCAATCAATTTTCCTAATGTTTCCATGAACTCACTTTCCCCAGTAGAAGAGATCAAGGGCCGCCTCGACCCTTCGACAGGCTCAGGATCTCGGCGGTTGATAATCAATCAATTTTCTTAATGTTTCCATGAACTCACTTTCCCCAGTAGAAGAAATTAAAGGCCGCCTCGACATTGTTGATTTAATCGGCGAATACGTTCCGCTCAAGGTGGCCGGGATGAACTGGAAGGCGAAGTGCCCCTTTCACAATGAAAAAACCCCGTCCTTTATGGTCTCCCGCGACCGGGGGACATGGCACTGTTTTGGCTGCGCCCGGGGTGGGGACATCTTCTCATTTGTCCAGGAAATGGAAGGCACGGATTTTCCGGAGACATTACGAACGTTGGCGAAGCGGGCTGGCGTGCAATTACGCCAGGTTGACCCAAAATTACAAACCCAAAAAACAAAAGCGCTTGACGCTTTGCGCTGGGTCAGTCGCTACTGGCACGAAGTGCTGCTAAAAAGCAGCGAAGCCAAGGACGCCCGCGATTACTTAAACAGCCGCGGCATCAAACTGGAGACAATCGAAGACTTTATGATTGGCTACGCGGTCGGCAGTGGCGAGGCGACCCACCAAGCCCTTCGTAAAAAAGGATTCTCCGACGATGATATCTTTCAGGCTGGCCTAACCATTAAGAAAGATCGCGGCGTTGGTTTTTTTGATCGCTTCCGTCACCGGATTATGTTTCCGATAAATGATGTCCAGGGAAACGTGGTCGGTTTCAGTGGCCGGATTCTCGAATCAAAACTGGAAGCCAATAAACCGGTACCGGCCAAGTATATCAATACCCCGCAAACACTCGTTTACAATAAAAGCGGGGTGCTGTACGCGCTGGATAAGGCCAAGCGGGCGATCAAGTCAGCCGATCGAGCAGTCCTGGTCGAAGGACAAATGGACTGTATATCTTCTCATCAGGCCGAAGTCCGTAATGTGGTCGGTGCGACCGGCACCGCTCTAACGACGGAGCAGGTTAAGCTTTTAAAAAGATACTCAAATACAGTTGCCCTGGCTTTTGACCGTGACACGGCCGGCGCTCAGGCCACCATCCGCGGCGTCGAACAAGCTCTGCGCGCCCAGATGAACGTCCGGATCATCCGCCTGCCATTCGGCAAGGATCCGGATGAAGTTATCAAACGGGATGTGGCGGCCTGGTCGAAGGCAGTCCAGGACGCCGAACCAATCATGGATTATTTTTTCACTGAAGCCACGGCCGGGAAAGACCTACATAACATTGATCATAAAAAAACCGTGGCCAGGTTTTTACTGCCAATAATCGCCAAGGTCGGCGACCAGATCGAGCAGACTCATTATCTGCAGCGCCTCGGTGATTTAATCCGGGTCGATGAACAGTCGCTCCGGCGTTCACTGCCGAGCGAACGGTCAGCCGCCCAGCAACCGGCTGGGGAAAAACCGCCCCCGCCACCTCCCGCACCGGATCGTTATCATCAGGTGTCGGAACGATTACTGGCCCTGTTAATTAAGGAGCCACGATTTATCGGCCAAACTAGCGGTCAGATTGACCCCGAGCTGTTTATCGGCGATGATTATATGGCGCTATACAAAACGATAGTCCTTTGGTATACTCAGCAACAGCTTCAGCAGCGCCACGATCTGGCCGATCTCCTCCCCAGCGTCGAAACCGAACAACAGGAGCGTTTCACTATACTCAATTTGCTGGCCGACCGGGAATTTCCCGAAGACATTTCATCCGCCAGCTTGGAAAACGAGCTCCTGACGATGGTTGCGACCCTGAAAAAACATCGGTTGAGCAGCCGGTTGCGGCAACTTGAAGCTGACCTCCGACACCTCGAACAAGATCCAAATTCCACCACCGCCAGCCTGACCCCCCTGCTGGATGAAGTCCGCGCGGTAACGGAACAAATGCGGGATTTGACTTAATCGCGGCGTCAGTCGGTCGTTTAATTTTTTGCCCCGCGATCTTTCGTGATGACGAAAAAACCAGCTAAGAAATCATCCACCGCTTCCCGGAAGCGGAAGCCGGGTATTCATAAACCCGCGCGCCGGTCAATCAAAGGAATTAGTCGGTCAGCTCATCCGACCAATATTGAATTCCCCCAAGCGTCGGCTGGCGCGATAATTCGCAAAGGTCGTCAACGCGGTTTCGTAACGGAAACCGAGATGCTATACGCTTTTCCCGATCTGGAAGAATACATATTGCCGTATCAACAGCTGCTGGACGAATTCGATCGGCAGGGTATTACCGTAGTCGAGAGTGGACCAAGCTTACTAGAACCGAACAAACCGGAATTCCTTCAGCCCCATAAAGCCAAAAAACATCTACCGCATGACGAACGCCATTTCGACCTAGGCGATATTTCCAATGACTCGATTCAAATGTACCTGCGGGAAATCGGTAAAGTTCCGCTACTGACCGCCGATGAAGAGGTGTCGCTGGCGAAACGCAAAGAAGCCAATGACGCCGAAGCGGCTAAGAAATTAGTTGAAGCCAACCTCCGGCTGGTGGTGTCAATCGCCAAAAAGTTCACCGGTCGGTCGTTATCCCTGCTCGACTTGATTCAGGAGGGGAATATTGGCCTGTTCCGGGCGGTCGAAAAGTTCGATTACCGCAAAGGCTATAAATTTTCCACCTATGCTACCTGGTGGATCCGTCAGGCTATCACCCGTGCCCTGGCCGACCAGTCACGCACTATTCGCATCCCGGTCCATATGGTGGAAACCATCAATAAGTTCCAGCAAATCGAACGACAGTTAATTCAAGATCTCGGCCGCGAGCCGTTACCGGAAGAAATCGCCGCCGAAATGGGTGAGTCGGTCGATAAGATCAGGCAAATCATAAAAATTTCCCAGGATACCGTTTCACTGGAAACTTCGGTCGGCGAAGACGACGAAGACTCGACCCTTGGTGATTTCATTGAAGACGTGAAAACCATCAGTCCGGACAAAGTGGCGGCGATGCAACTGTTGCGCGATCATGTTCGTGAGATTATCGGTGGTTTAAGTCCGCGCGAACAGAAAATCCTGGAGATGCGTTTCGGTTTACAAGACGGCGTAGCCCACACTCTCGAAGAAGTCGGACAGGAATTCGGCGTCACCCGTGAACGGATTCGCCAGATTGAATCGAAAGCTTTGGAAAAAATCCAGCAGCACAGCCACATGCGGAAGTTGAAGGATTATTGATTTTTAAATTAATAATCATTCGGGTTTTCCCTTCAAAAAAGCGATCAAATTACTAAAGAAAATGGAAAATAAAACCCGTGTCGCCACTCGGTGACGTCACGGGTAGTTGTTATGTGCGATGAGGATCCGGTTCAACGGCTGGCCACCCGTCTTCGGGTATCTGTCTAGAGAGCAATGGCTCCCACCAAATATGGTTCGTCTTGTACCACGCGAGTGTGGCTGTCAGTCCATCTTCGAACTGAATCGCTGGTTGCCAACCGAGCTCGCGGCGAATCTTCGTAGAGTCTAGCAAGTAGCGGCGGTCATGCTGCGGTCGGTCGGGGACATACTGTTTTAAGCTGTCTGGTTTCTCAAAATGAGCCAGCATCAGCGCGGTTATCTCCTCGACGCTTTTTTCTACGCCACTACCGACGTTATAGGTTTCACCAATCCGGCCATGTCGGAGAATTAATTCGATTGCTCGACAGTGGTCTAGGACGTGGAGCCATTCGCGCCGGTTGGCGCTGGAGCGGTAGATCGGTAATGGCTGGTCATTCATCAGGCGGACCGCGAAGAGCGGAATCAGCTTCTCTGGAAACTGGTACGGTCCGTAGTTATTACAGCAATTGGAGATGGTGACCGGCAATCCGAAAGTGTGGCTATAAGCTCGAACGGCGTGGTCAGCAGCCGCCTTGGAAGCGTTGTACGGCGTCAGCGGTCGGTACGGCGAATCCTCATTGAATGATCCCGGATCATCAAGGGCCATATCACCGTAGACTTCGCAGGTGGAAATCTGATGAAACCGACTAATCTGGTGATGCCGGGCAGCGTCGAGCAAAACCTGCGTCCCGATGACGTTGGTTCGGAAGAACCGACCGGGGTCAAGAATCGCCCAGCTGTTGTGCGACTCGGCCGCGAAGTTAACGATCACCTCCGGGGTCCATACGTCGAGCACCCGGTCGACATCCAGCCGGTCAGCGATATCACCGCGTTCGAAGCGGTAGCGGTTTCCGTAGATCCGCTCAACGTCGCGCAGGCTCTCAAGGTTGCCGGCGTACGTCAAGAGGTCGAGGTTAACAACGAAGTCCGTGGGATGCTGTTTGAGCCAGTAACGAATGAAGTTTGATCCGATGAAGCCGGCGCCACCGGTTATGAGAAGTCTCATAGCAAGTCCTTTCTGTAAAGGGCGGGAAAACACCATGTTTGGGGGTGCTGATAATGTTACGGGAGAAAGGAAAAAAAGACAATCCGCAGTCTACTCACATGTAGAAGCTCAAAGACTACCGGGTCCCAGCTTCTCGATTCCCCCCTCACTATGTTCGGGAGCGCTCGAAGACTGATGCTTATGAGTGTTCGAGCTTGTCGAGAACTGTAATGTAACGACTAATCCAGCATCGCTTCTCGACTTGGTTCGGCTTCGCTCACCACAGGTCGCTCGAAGGCTGAATAATTGTGAAAAAGAAAAATCCCCGCTCGACCGAGTGGGGATTTAGGTTAGATTTTTTTTCTGCCATAGCCGGATCAGGGCGATGATGGTGATGGCGGCGATCAGGATGATCGACGTCCAGGGTGATGATAGAATCACCAGGGCCCGGTGAAACCAGGGGACTTGCTGCATCGCCGCGATAAACGGCTGGAAAAAAGGAACGTGTTTGAAGGCGGTGCCGTACAACACCAGCGGCACCACGTGAAAGTGCCGGCCAATCAACTGGGCTAACAGAAAACGCTTGAGCGGATACTTTTCACAGCCGGCCAGGGCAGACAGCCCGGGATCGGGAACCTGGATCACATTTAGCACGATCTGGTACAGGAACATCCGGCGGCGGAGTCGTTGACGCCAGCGGATAATGCCGTTATTTTCCTGCCAGAGGTGATTCCAGCGATTAGCCGCCCACCAACGGGTCATAGCGTAGACTGGAATCATGCCCAGACTGCCGCTGATGACGGCCAGTTCGGTGACTATTAACCAGTGGTGAGTGGTGGCGGTGGCGATAGTGACTGCCATCCGCAGCGGAAAGATGATGACGTAGGTGGGCGTGATGAAGTTCAGCAGCACCAGGTGCCACAGCTCCTGATCCACGCGACCTCCCGGATGAAAGGTGGAAAGAGCGGTTCAGTGCCAGCGAATCTATCAAAACCAGGGGATAGTGTCAATCCCCGCCAGCTTGAAAATTCGTGAAATTACTTCAGGCTCATCAAAATCGCTCCACTGACGACCAGTAAGGCGCCGACAGCGGTGCGTAAATGAAATTTCTCACCGACGAACAGGACGGCGATGACGAAGACCATGACCACGCTGGTCCGGTCTAGGGCCGCGACGTGGGAAGCCGGACCGCCTTTTAGAGCCATGAAATAAAACAGCCAGGATAACGCTCCGGCCAGTCCGGACAGGGCGATAAAAGTCAGGGCGGATTTATCAATTGTGCCGGTAAACTTGAATTTACTTAAAGCCAGCGAGGCGACCACGAAAAATCCGGCCATGATTAAGGCGCGAATGGTGGTAGCTAGAGTCGTGTCAACTTTGGCAATACCAACTTTGCCAAAAATGGCGACCAGGGCGGCGAAGAAAGCGGATAACAGGGCGTAAACTATCCAGCTCATGTTCATATTATGCCAGACCGGAGGTGAATATGGAATAGCCGAAATTCTTGAACCAGAAGTGGTAAAATAACGTCATCGGGATAAACATATGAATTTACGCTTAATTACCGCCATGTTTTTCATCGTTTTGGTGTCGTTGCTAGTTTTATCTGTATTCGGGTTAAAATCCATACATCCTACTAATAGATCAACCCAAAACACCAACTCGGTGGCAGTCATGGTAAATGAAAATAATCTTAACCAAGTCACAGAAAATACCAACGTCTTTATTAATTTAAACACGGCCACATTTCCGTCGATGATCTTGAAGTACAGTCTACCAATCACCGATTTTTATAATCGAGTGACCAAGAAACCCTTTGGTATTTACATCACCCCACAAACATCTCCAATCCAGCCGGAAAAATTCGCCGGCTATCACTCTGGTGCCGATGCGGAAACAACTGTCACTGAGCAGAATGTTGATATACCGGTGTACGCCATCATGGACGGGACGGTGATATTTGCCGGACATGTTAATGGTTACGGTGGATTTATCGCTATTAAATTTACCATTACTGGCCAAACCATGATCACTACTTACGGACACGTCCGATTATCGGCCGTGACTCTCAGGGTGGGGGATAGCGTTACCAGCGGTGAAAAAATCGCGATCCTCGGAACAGGATATTCATCGGAAACAGACGGCGAGCGAAAGCATCTTCACTTCGGATTAATCAAAGGTGCGGCGCTAGATTATCGTGGTTATGTGCAAAGCCAGTCGGAATTATCAGCCTGGGTTGACCCGGTGATTTGGCTAAAGGGCAAACAAGCGACGGAACCCGATTAAAGTAGTAAAAATAACTCGGCCCAATGTCCGCCCATCTCTAGGGGGGGGGATGTTATTCAGATCCGGAAGGATGACGCACGGGAATGTTTTAGTTTGCTAATTAATAAAAAAGACCACCCACCCAGGTGTGGTCTGGTTGAGTTGTTAATCTTCGGCCCGAACGTCTTCGGCTGGCGCGATGCTGTTTGCCCCGACTAACCAGCTTGTGCACATGGTCAGTTGTTTCGGTCCGCGCCCTAAGGTATACTTGAAGTGGGTCTAGTCCACCTAATTAAAAATATCAATTAAGATAAAAAGATATGAAGAAACTACTTATCACTATCGCAGTCTGCGGGGTATTTGCCATAGCCGCGCCAGCGCTCGCCGCCGACGGTACAATCAGTGGGACGGTCACTCGCGCCAGTAATAGTGCCCCGATCGTTGGTTTGTATATGACGGCGCAGAATATAGATACAAAAGCGTATAGTTACGTGTACGGCACTGGCGCAGACGGATCGTACAGCTTCACTCTTGCTCCTGGCACCTATGACATCACGCCGTATACGTATACCTATACTGATCAGTACACCGTTTTTTTGAAAAAGACTCTGACCGTTACCGTCGGGAGCGGCGAGACTAAGTCAGGACAAAATTTTGCCCTCACTCGTCGCGGTCGGTTTATTGGTCACGTCTATTCCGCCGATGGCGTGACTCCCATCTTAGGAGCGAGCGTATTGGCTACAAATTCTACGGCGAGCTCAGGTAGCACGACGACGTCTGATGGAAGCTTTATTATTACGCCGGTGACCGGTGCGGATCATGCGCTTTCAGCAGTTGGTAGTTTCACTATGTACATCACGAAAGCGGGGTACTTCAGCAAAAGCATCAGCGGTGTTGCCCTCACCGCAGATGAAATCGACTTCACGCAGAATATCTCGTTAACTCCGGCCAGCACGGTTTCGGGCACTATCCGCGATGCGAACGGCGCAGCGGTCACTGCGGCGACTGTCACGCTTGTTAAAAGCACCGGCACAACCTATTCCGCGATTACTAATGCTTCGGGCGCTTACACCGTTTCCGTCTTTGATTTGATATATTACAATAGTTCAGCGGTGGCAGACTATTCACTCTCCATCAGCAAGACCGGCTATGTTACCAAAACCACCACGTTGTCCATTACCGCCGAATCCTCGACTATTACGTCTAAGGACTACACCCTGGTTACCGGCAAGACCTTAAGCGGGACGGTCGTAGCCAAAAACGGTAACTTGCCGCTAACCTCCGCTGTTGTTAGCCTCTATAAACGGAACAAGGCCCGTTCCGACACCCCGGACTTCACCTTTACTACGGGCAGCGATGGCGCCTTTTCCTTTTCCAGCCTGCCCGTCGGGAGGTATCGTGTCAGAATCGTTCGGAGTGGCTACGCGACCGTAGTCATCGATTCGCTAAACATCGCTAAGAATATTACCGGCCGAGTTTATAAACTCGAGGCTGCCGGAACGATCACCGGTCTAATCTATACCGGGAAGAGCATCAGCATTGAGAGTGCCAGCATCGTCGCGTATTCCCTAAATAATGGAAAGTTTGTGTCATATACTTCCGCTTCGGCGAATGATACGGGCCACTATACAATTACCGGTCTGAAGGCGGGAACTTATCGCCTGAAAATTGTCTCCGCGGATTATGTAACGCAGTTGGTGAACGTGGTGGTTAAAACCGGCAAGTCGGTAACTAAGAATATCAAGCTCGCCGCGGCCGGCTCGATCGAGGGCTATCTCAAAGATAAGGAAACCGGTCTGCCGATAAGCTATACTGTCGTGCGTGTGGTCGGGACGTCCGTCACCGCCTCGTCGGATGCGAACGGTTACTATGTCTTGGACGGTGTCGCTCCCGGGGTTAGAAAAGTTACCGTGATCAGCATCCTGCATAACGCCCCGACACAGATTTCGGTCAAGGTGTCGGCCGGGAAGGTCAAAGCGGGTATCAATTTCACACTGACGCCGAAACAGTAATGTAATAAATAAACCAAACCCCACCCGCCGCGCTTTTCCCCTCCTGCCCGAGGAGGGGCCAGGGGAGGAGGACGTGCGGCGGGTGTTGGTTTATTGATATTTACAGTCCGGAGAACCTATTTCTTTTTGACCGTGATGGTATAAGACTTAGTGGTAATCCCGACATATTCAATGCGATCAGTTCTATTAGGCGTCCAGGTCAGCCGGTATTTAGTGGTCTTGGTGGGTTTCAGATTGGCGGTAAAAACGCCCTTGTTGCTGGTCTTAACTATCCCAGTAAGTTTCCAGGTCTTACCCACCAAGCGATAGATGCCAATCGATTTGTTCTTCAGCAGTTTTCTAGTGGTCGAGTCTTTTAAGATTCCGGTAATAGCCGTCCGCTTGCCCTTGACGATCGAACTGGCGGTGACCTTCATCTGGTCCAGTTTCGCCCGTGATTTCAAGGAGAAAAGACCGTGTTTATTGCCGGCCATCAGACCGTCGAAGAGAACGGTCGTGAAGGATTCTGATTTCAAGCCGATATACAGTACGCCCCAGCTCGTCCCGGTGTCACTCGACTTCAGGAGGACACCGTGATTGGTGTTGTCGACCGCTGATAAGTAGAGCGTGTTCGGGGCGGTCGATTTTTGGACTGTGATCGCGCCGAAACCGTGATACCCACCCGGGACAATCTTGGTCCAGGTCGCGCCGCTGTCAATCGACTTATAGAAGCCGTCAATCTGAAGCGGAGCCAGGTCATTTGAGGCGGAGGCATAGACCGTAGTCTGGGTTTCCGGATCGACCATCAAGCCAGTGATGTTCAACCGGGTATCAATGCCAGTCAGAAGTGTCCAGGTACCGCCGGTGTATTTGTAGACGCCTTTATAACTACCAGTTTTTCCCTCACCGGTACCGGCGTACAGCGCGCTGCCATCCTTGGTCATGGCCAGGATGGTGGCCGGAGCATCACTAGTAATCGCCAGGTCAGTCCAGGTGGCTCCAGCATCAGTAGACTTTAAGACCGCGCCGATATGATCAACTGGGTCGACCATGGCTAGGTAAACAATGTTCGAGTTGGTGGGATCGGTAATGAAGTGCTGCGGACGCAGGTTGTTCCATGAACCGGTTTTAAATTTGGCTCCATTAACTACCGATGGTATCTGGGCGGTCCAGGTTGGGGTGGCGGCAGTGCCGTTCGTACTGCGGTAGATCCAGCCACCGATTGAGCCAGCCAAGACGATATCGGCATTGTCCGGTTTAACCCAAACTGATTCACCAATGCCGCTCGAGTCGCAGCGGGCACTAGGTGATGGGTCACACGGCAAGATTGGCCAGGTCCAGTCTGGCGTGGCCGAGGTAAAGTTTGTCGTCCGTCCGAGGCCATTGCTGGAAGAAATCCAAACGGTGCTTTTATTCGTAGTCTGACTGATTTTTAGGACATTCACTCCGGTGATACCGTCGAGGCTATTATTCCAGGTCAGACCGCCGTCGGTGCTCTTACAAACACCGCTCATGCAGTCGCCGTACATAACGCTCTCATTCGCCGCATTAGCCACAACGATCTTGCCCGGGCCGCGCATGACATTTGTATGCACATCCATGGCCGCCCAAGTGCTACCATTATTGGTTGAATAGCTCGAGCAAGCATACCAGCGAGTTGAGGTCCACATCGAGGTTGGACCACAACCGCCGTTCCCCACGGTGGTCAGCGCAGCCCAGGTCGTTCCGCCATCTATCGAATACCAGAGATATCCGTCTGAACCGACGGTCAAGAGATTGGCGATCGACGCGTTTGCGTCGACCGTGTTGAAGGTCGTGACGGCGCTCCCGTCATTGACGGTCACCGGTGTCCAGGTCGCGCCGCTGTCGATGCTTTTGTAGAGCTTGCCGACCGAATTCGTCCAAGTCGTCAGCCAGAAGGTTCCGGCTGTGGCGGAAGCAGCGATGTCGCTGATGCTCTCACCGGTCGCTGGGACGACGGTGGTGAACGTCGCGCCGTTGTCGGCACTGATATAGAGCGTGTCGTTACTCGCAGTCATAAGCTTACCCTGTCCGAAGACTAGGGCGAAGCCGGCCTGATCGTTGATCTTCGTCAAGGTTACGCCGTAGTCGGTGCTCTTATAGAGACCGTCGAGTGCGACGTAGACAGCGTGGGTGGTCGGGTCGACCTCGACGGCCGTCCCGGAACCGAAATCGGTCATATTCGAAGACCGTTGCCAGTTCACGCCAGCATCGATCGAATAGAAGAACCCATTCGGGACGCCGCTAGCGATGGTGTAGACGTGATCACCGTCGACGGCAATGTCCCAGTTGTTACCACCATAGATGCCGAGGTTGGTCGTAATCGACTTGGTTTGAGTCTCGGTCGGCAGAGTTTCGGCTCGGACGGTGGTCATGACCGTAGTCAAGGCCAAGCCAAAGACAAAAACACCTAGACCGGCCAGGATTAGCTTTTTTCGCATATGTTTCATGCTGTTATTTTATAAATTTTATTAAGCCTAATTAGTATATACCAAAGCTGGTTAAGGCGTAAACCAAGGTGCTGAATTTATAGAGCTACGGTGTGTTACTTCGCGACTACCACAATGGCGTTCGGGACATTCCGCCCGGGCCCGACGACGTACGAACCGTCGTTATACAAGCCACCAGAGCTGCCGCCATCCAGGTTCAGGGCAAAGTCAAGTTGCATCGCCATCGCCACGTCAGTCGCTTCTGGCAAAGTCGCCGACCGCACCGATACCAAATATATAAACCAATCATGCCAACCCAGGAAAGTGCGAGTCGACCTAGTATAGCGCTGGCTACTATCTAACCAGGCGGTGTTCAAAACGTTAAACCCATCCTCCACCATGGCCGGACCACTACTGATTGCTGCCTGAATAGTTTGTGTATTTAGTTGTTCATATTCTGCCAGCGAGCCAAAATCGCTCCCGGCCGGTAAATAGTGCGGCTTGTTATTAGTATCGAAAATTACCATCGGATCGGCGGTGAAATTAACCTGGGTCTGGTTAATCATAGTCCGGCTGGAAGATTTGAACACCGGCCACAGAAAAGAATTCAAGCCGCCGGCGCAACCCCACAAACTAGCGCAAAAATAAGTGCCCTGGATTCCAGCCACGCCATTATGCCGCCGCACAAAATCCCGCACACTTAAAGCGGCGCAATTATCTATGCAATCCATGTCATCGGCCGTGTCGGTGACTAACTGCCAGTGCTGGTTGCGGCGGTCGATTAGAATTTGGGTAGTCGAAAAAGTTCCCCGGGCGGTTGCCACCCTGACTTTTCTAACCGTAGTAATTTTGGGCGGGATAGATGGCGCGGGCAATGAATCGGCGGCTAACAAAATGCCTCGCAGATCAGCGTTCGAAACTTGAATACCGTAGCGCAACAAGGAAGTTTGCAGATCTTCGTTTTTAGATAACGGTTTTCGCTTCCAGGTCCAGGGCGATTCATACCACAGTGTTCTCCCCGCCTCCACCGCCAGCAGGAAATATCCGGCAAATTTTTTCCGCAGTTTAGCACTGCCGCGGATAGATTCGTCCACAGTCGGAATCTTGGCTATATTTTTTGCGTTGATTCTGACTGCCAACTGCCGAATCGTCGCCTCCGCGTCAACATCCGCCCCCAGATAATATCGCTCCCGGGTGGTTGGATGGACATACCAAATATCCCCGACCCGCGGCGCGTCGATCAGTATTTTCCCGGCCAATCTTTCCCCGGCGGTGGTGGCCACGGCTGGTGGGATCCCACCGAGCAGAAGAACGCCAACCACCGCCAAGCTGTATAGTTTCCACATGTGAGTTGGTAGTATACCACGGCTGTGGTTCAGACTAGTTCGTTAATCCGATCTTGTAAAACTGGTGGACAATAATCGGTTCCGAACTTTTGTTTTTAGCAAGACTAAGTCAAACAACCGGATAGGAACCCGCCTCGACTCGCCTGGCTCGTCTAAGCAAGGCGGGCTGGTCATCCAACATCTTAGTTGGTTGGCTCGCCACTCCGGTCTGGATTTAGGGCCTTACAAAAAGTCGGGATTAGCGAGCAGCCATCGGCCTGGCTTCGTTGACCATCAGATTGCGGCCTTCGAATTCCTTGCCGTTGAACAGTTCGATCGCTTTTTGCGCCTCTTCATCCGTGGACATTTCGATGAAACCGAAACCCTTGGACCGGCCGCTCATTTTATCCATGATGATCGTCGCTGATTCGACGGCACCAGCCTGGGCAAAATAAGTCTGTAGCGATTCTTGAGTGGTATCGTAGGAGAGACCACCAACATACAATTTTTTAGCCATATTGAACAAACACTTAATAAAACTCCATTTATGTCGCTGTCCGACCTGCTTCACCCTTTTCAAGAAGAATACGGCGACATCGTTAGTTTAGCATAAAGAGATATTTAGACAAACCCCCGTGGTGAATAAAACTATAAGCCCCACTCCCGGGGTCGCCCCGGATCATCCCGGATCGTAACCCGGGACCAGGAGAACCGACAACCAGCCGGTTAACAGCCAGCTGCCCCTCCTAGGCGATTCGGTTCCCGGGGAACAACGAATCGCCCGTCGCGGCCCGCGAGAGAAGTCCCGCAAAGCGGGATCCCGTCGAATGGCGGTGACAGTTCTGTTTTCTTGTAGCCGCGATCAATTTCGCTACTAATTTAACCAGTCAAAATAAAAAGCGCACTGCTCCGGAGGTCGGACTCGAACCGACAACCAACCGGTTAACAGCCGGTTGCTCTACCATTGAGCTACTCCGGAGCAGTGCGCTCCATAAGCTAACTGGACCAATGGGAGTGTAAAAAATTTTGGTAATTTAGTCAACCAGAGAATGGAGCGTTTTTATTTACCATGTTATACTTTGACTAATGAAACACCCGATTTATTTCGCTGCCATTACCTTAGTGGCAATCATGTTCGGCACTCAGCAAACCATCCGTGCCGCCACGGTGGCGGAACGGCTGGCCGGATATTTTTTAATCCAGGTCGAGAAGAACGGTGAGGGTTGGTACGTTTACCCTAAATCCCTAACGCGATATTATCTCGGACGGCCAACCGACGCTTTTGATGTGATGAAACGCCTGGGCGTGGGAATTTCCAATGCCAACCTGGCCAAGATTCCAATCGCTGGCAGCCCCGCTCAAGGTGACATAGCGCTACGCAACCGACTGTCTGGCTACATCCTGCTCCAGGTCGAAAAAAACGGGGAGGGCTGGTATGTGTATCCGAAAACAAAGCAGCGCTACGCGCTTGGTCGGCCGAGTCAGGCTTTTACGGTGATGAAACAGCTGGCCGTCGGTATCACCAACGCCAACCTGGCACAAATCCCGGCTGATGTGGGGATTATCCAATCAACGAAAGGGATAGTTACCACCCGTGGTACTTTTTCCGTGGAGATGCTGCGATTTGACCGGGCTAATCCGGCCTTAAAAATAAAAACCGATACGGCCTCCACATCCGATTGCCATAACAATTGCCCTGTTTTGCCGCTGGCATCATATGTCAGCCGGCGAGCCGGCACGGCTGGAATCCACGGCACCTACTTCTGTCCTCCCGACTACGCCAGCTGTTCCGGTCAGATTAATTATTATTATTTCCCGGTTTATAATTCATTCAGCCGAGTAATGATCAACGCCGGTCGAATAAAGTATACGTCTGAACCGATTGTGCTTTTTGATACTTCCAACCGGCCATTTTTTGTTAAGGAAACAAAATCGTTTACCAGCTACCAGGACTTATTAAACGAATTCGCGGTGATGTCGAGAAATGCTGGCGGCTCCGGTCAGCTCCAGGCGGCGATCAGCAATGGACCACCGCTGATAATAAATGGACAGAACGTGGTTAATCAATACCAGCTCGATGCCAAGCAGGCGACAGTTAAATCTTACCGTGGCGCGATCGGCTGGAAAGGTGATACGATCTATCTGATGGTAGTTCGCAGCGCGACGGTGACGGATTCAGCCACGGTGATGAAGACCCTGGGATTGGATTACGCCATCAATCTTGACGGCGGCGGGTCAACCGCGTTTTATAACGCCGGTCGATATGTCATTGGACCGGGTCGAAGTTTACCTAACGCGATTATAGTAACGACCTCATAGTGGAACACTCTTACGGTATCGTCGCGATTAGACAAGTCGGCCTGGCCGATAATTTTCTAGTGGCCCGCACCAGCCATGGGATTTGGACCTTTCCGCGCGGTCATGCCCAGCCCGGTGAGAGTGCGGTCCAGGTAGCGCGGCGAGAAATTCGCGAGGAATGTGGCATTCGGGAAATTCAAATCCTGGATGAAGCCCGGTTCTCTGAGCAGTATACCTTCAACCGGGATAATCAAGTGGTAATCAAGGAAAATATTTATTACCTTGGCCTGACCAACCAACTGGAAATCAAGCCGGGGGATGATGCCGCGGCCTGCCGTTGGGTGACCGCCGGCGAAGCCCAGGACCTCTTGACCTTCCAGACCACCCGTGACATTCTCAAGCAAGCTATAAACCACCGTCGACTTCATGACGGTAATTTATGGGCCTGATGTTAGCACGATAAATTAGTTTATGAGCCCGACTCTACAAGCGCTTATCGCCAGCACTTTATCTAGCCTGCTCGGTTTAACCGGCGGGTTGCTGTTATTGACTCGTTACACTGGGATTAAGAAATGGTCGTCGTTATTCGTTAGTTTTGCGGCCGGCGCACTTTTGGGCGCGTCTTTTTTCGACTTACTGCCAGAAGCAATTACTGAATTTCCCGGCCGGGTCACCGCTATTTTTACCTGGTTGATTATCGGTTTCCTATTGTTCTTTCTGATTGAAAAATATTTACTCTGGCACCACCATGGACACGGTCATGAGGGGAACGAACATCCGCATTTACATCAGGTCTATCCCGGCCTGATTATTATTGGTGACGCCATTCATAACCTGATTGACGGCTTGGTCATCGGAGCCGCCTTTCTGGTTAACCCGGCTCTGGGCGTAACAACCGCCACGGCAGTGCTGGCCCACGAATTGCCGCAGGAGATCGGCGATTTTTCAATTTTAATCCACGGCGGTATGGCTCGCCGCTGGGTGGCATTTTGGAATATTCTGGGCGCTTTTGTTAGTCCGCTGGGAACATTAATTGCCGTAACCGTCGCCAAAGCCAACGTTAATATCGAGTTGCCGTTGTTAGGACTGGCCGCCGGGATGTTTATTTATATCGCCGCGGCGGACCTGATTCCGGAAATTAACCGCACTAATAAATTTGCGGTTACCATTTTACAGTTAGTTCTTTTATCAGCCGGTATTCTGGCCATTGTTGGCGCGGGCGCCCTAGTCGGGTCGCATTGAAACTCAAACCACCAGATAAATCGGCCATGTTCAATCAATCATATTTCCCATGAAGCGACTGATCATCATTATTAGTTTAATTCTAATGTCCGTCGGTGGCTGGCTGGTTATCCGCAGTGACCGAGCGCAAGACTGGATCGCGGAACGCCAGAAATCAAATTTACCAGCGGCGGAACCACTGGCGGATTCGAACACTGCCCCGGGCATAAACGCTCTGACCAACAACCAGCAGAATTTAAACGCCGCGATCGAACCAGTCACGATTCCGGCCGAGAAAAACTTAGCAGTGCCGTTTACTTCACAAGCGCCTAATGCAAACTGGGACCAAGATCACCAGGAATTTTGTGAAGAAGCGTCAGTCCTGATGGCCGGCCGGTATTTTCAGCGCCGGACGATTATCAGTGCTGATGATGCCGAAGCGGCTTTGCAACGGATTAAAACATGGGAACTCGATAACCTGGGTTTTTATTACGACACCACCGCGGCCGAAACCGCCCAGGTCGTACGCGGACTGTATGAATTAAATGTTGAGTTACTTGAGAACCCCACGGCCGCTCAACTGAAATCAATTATAGCCGCTGGAAAATTGATTATTGTGCCGTCAGCCGGTCGTGAACTGGGCAATCCAAACTTTACCGCACCGGGACCGATCTACCACAATTTAGTTTTACGCGGCTATACCAAAGACGATCAATTCATCACCAACGATCCAGGCACCCGCAAGGGTGAGCAGTATGTCTACGATCAGGATGTCTTGATGAACGCCATTCATGACTGGGTGCCATCCGGCGACCGGACCAAACCGCGCCAAGGCGATGTGGTCAACGGCCGGCGGGTAGTTCTAGTTGTCTCGGCGGCTAGTTAAGGTCGTGTTACAATAAGGTTATGTTACTGGCCCTGGCGATCATAGCCGCAGTGACCAGCTTGACGCTGGCGGTAGTTAAGCCAAGCTGGCGGCGAACCATGCTGTGGGGAGCAATCTGGGCATCGCCACTGGTTGGTTTTCAAATTGCCATCGCCGGTTCGCTGACGGCGTTGGGTATTTCTGTACCGGATGCCTGGTTAGTGCTGGGTTTATTAATTGTAACCGCGGCTGGTATTAGTAGTTTACTGGCGGTGGCGGCCAGTCGTTACATCCACCCCTGGCTGTCGTCATCAGCCCATCGGCAACGGGCTAAATTATGGTGGTGGGCGAGTGGAGCATTCGTCGCCCTTATCACTGGACTTTTTGGCGTACCGTGGAGTATCGGTTTAATGGCCGGTTTGGCCGTTAATTTAGCGCTGATGGCCTGGTGGCAGTGGGCGCTGGTGTGGGAAGCACTAGTGGCCGCCTATGCCTTTGGTGGTTGGTATGTGGTGGCTTACCTATTCATCCGCCAGCCGGTAGCTAGTCAATTTCAGGACAGTTTTCTAGGTGCGGCTTCGGCCGGATTAACAATTAATGGCGTACCGCTTGATGAATTACTGGTGATCGGTTTAATCGGGGCGATCATCGGGCCACTCTATGCCGCCACAAAATTTTTACGGACCCCGTCTCACCCACGAAAAAATATTACCTCCGGTCGAACGATTGGCGTGATTGCGACGGTCACGATGGTTATTGCCGCCACGGTTTTTTGGCTAGGCACAATCTTGTTTTTACCACCAGCCTTAAAATCCATTTCACCCGTCGGCGAGATTGGTGCCACGACTACCGTTTTTCAATTTACCTTCACCCGCCCGGTTGATCGCGACGCGGTCACCGTAATTTTTAACCCGCCAGTAGAGGGCAGTTGGAATTTTGCTGACGCCACCACAGCCACCCATGGTTTTCGACAAGCAAATTATCGCCTGGCGACCAGTCTGCGGCCGGGCACCACCTATCAAATGAGCGTGACTAATATTCAGTCATTATGGGGCTTAGCCGGGGATCCAGTGACCTGGACCTTTACCACTCCGGTCGGCCCAGATATCACAAAAATTGACGGTCCGTTGCCGTTCGGGATTGGTGGGACGGTTGAGCCGCCTGATCCCTGTCAGCCCTGGATGGTCGAATTAACCGGAGCCAATGACGGTTCATCGGAGTATACTTTCAACCTTGATCCAGCCACCCCGATCACCGTCACTTATTTAACTAATCGGGCCGCTTATCAACTTACGCCTCAGCCATGTTTTGCCAGCCAGACTGTCTATCGGCTGACCGTCCAGCGGCGGGAGGTAGTTCGAGATGCCGACACCGGGGAAGTGGTCGAGGCATCAAATCCGGCGGTAATTTTAGAAACCCAGTTACAGGTCGGGCCTAATCGGGGTTCGACCGCGGCTGGTATTGGTGGTGGGCCAGCTCAGGTACTGGGCGAAGTCAGCGCTGCCAGCGGGACCTTTACTCCGGTCCGGCCGCAAAAAATATTAAAAATCGCTCAGGATTACCAGGACCGACCACTGTCCTGCGAGGCGGCGGCTCTGAAGATGGCCTTAGCCGGGAAAGGGAAAAGTGTCAGCGAACAACAAATTTTGAATTATATTGGTTTCGACCGGACGCCGCGGCGACGTGGCGTCTGGGGCGATCCTAATCAGGCTTTTGTCGGTGACATTGCCGGCCGGCAGAATATCACTGGCTACGGGGTCCATTGGGATCCAATTGCCCGAGCGGCAAAAAAATGGCGGCCGGTAAAAGTCCTACAATCGGCTTCAATTCGTGATCTAACGGCGGCCATAGACCGTGGTTCAGCGGTAGTGATATGGGGCACGATCGGCCGAGCCTGGCGGGATGACTGGCGGACCCGGACCGGTCAATTGGTCAGGGCCTGGAAAGGAGAACATGCCCGGACACTGATCGGGTACATTGGCACTGCCAACAATCCTACTAGCTTTGTAATTAATGATCCGGTCGTCGGTCGTCTGACCTGGTCAGTTGCCACCCTAACGGCGAACTGGCGAAGCTTCGGTAACAGCGGGGTAGTAGTCGACTAACCTATTTTTTTGCTAGACTGTAATTATGAATCATAAGCCGGTGCTGACCACCACCATCAAACCGAAAACCCGAACCTTCGCTAAAGTATACATTGGTATTAGCCTCGGGCTATTTACCGCTGTCGTCCTCGGCCTAGTCTACCTGTTTACCAATCAGTAATCGCCCCTCGACTTAGCTGGTCGCCTAACCGGCGTTTTTATTATCAAATCCAATTATGGAAATCACGAACTGGACCATTAACCTTGTGGTTGACCCCGTCGGGGCGGGGGAGTAAACTAGCATTAATGAGAGTCATTCTCAATAAGACCAGTCGTCATACCCGGCAAAAGCAGACCATTCTTAGGATTGTGAAAACTAGCCCGCAGGCGTTAACGGCCGAGCAGGTTTGGCAGACAGCAAAGCCACACCTTGGAGGTCTCGGGTTAGCCACCGTTTATCGAAATTTAAAACACCTAAGCTCTCACGGCGAAATCGTGCAAGTCATTGATGATCGCGGCCATCGCCGTTATTTCGGCCGGGCGATTCACCAAGGCTGGTTCCGCTGTCAGCGATGCGGCCGTCAAGAAACCCTGGCTGGAACTGACTGGTCGAATTATTTGCCTAACATATTTCCCCAGAAAATTTTCGGTTCACAACTACGAGTCGATGGCTGGTGCTCGAACTGCCAAAAAATTATTTTACGGCTGGAGCTGACGCGATGACAAATTTAAAAATCGGCGATCAAGCCCCAGATTTTACCCTAATGGATCAAATAGGTAATCCGGTGAATTTATTATCCAGCTGCAAACTACAGCCGGTATTACTGATTATTTATCCCGGCGATGATACCCCTGGTTGCACTAAGCAATTATGTGCCATTCGGAATGACTGGTCGGTGTTTCTGCAGTTGGGCGTAGCCGTGTATGGGATTAACCCTGGCACTTCCGAATCGCATCAGCGGTTCATGGCCAAGTACAATTTAACTGCCCCCTTATTGGTTGATACCGGCGGTCAAGTTGCTAAACAATATCAGGCCTGGAAAAAATTATTTAAAGTGGAACTTATTGAGCGGACCGTAGTGTTAGTCGACACTCACGGAATTATTCGTTATTTAAAGCGCGGCCTCCCGCCTAACAGCGAAATAATCGCCGCCATTAAATCATTATGACCGTTGGCACGTTAATTTTTATTTTCAAGGGGGCCCATGTCCTGCTGGCCATGAAAAAGCGGGGCTTCGGGGTCGGAAAATGGAACGCCCCTGGGGGAAAAATTGAAATTGGCGAAGCGGCCACGACGGCCGCCGCCCGGGAGACAAAAGAAGAGGTTGGATTAACACCAGTTTTAACCGAACCGCTGGGCGAGGTGCTTTACCATGATCCAGTAAACGGCAATTGGAAAGTTACGGTTTATCGGGCTGATGATTATCAGGGACAACTAGTCGAAAGCGATGAGATGAAACCACAATGGATTCCGGTTACTGCAATTCCCTACCGGGACATGTGGCCGGGTGATGACAGGTGGATACCCTACGTAATTAATAACCAGCCATTTTCCGCCGAATTGTGGTTCAACCAGGCCGGCCAGGTTGAACGTCATGATGTGCGGCCGATGAATCATGCCTGATCTAGCCATCCGCCAACTACAGGTCAGGGTCGATCAATCGGAACTGATCCACGATTTGTCATTGACTGTTCCGGCTGGCCAGGTTCATGCCTTGATGGGTCCGAACGGCTCGGGTAAATCTACCCTGGCCCTTACCTTAATGGGCCACCCGCGTTATCGGGTGACCGCTGGTACGATTACCTTGGGTGACCACGATGTCCTGGCCATGACTCCAGATCAGCGGGCTAGAGCTGGTTTGTTTTTATCATTTCAATATCCTCAAGAAGTAGCCGGTGTGTCGCTCGGTAGTTTTTTACGAACCACGGTTAACGCTCGTCAGACTAAGACAGTCAACCTGGCTGATTTTTATCAGCGTCTAAAAGCCGCGGCCGATAAACTAAAATTACCCGAGTCATTCATTGCCCGCGGGATTAATGAAGGCTTTTCCGGTGGCGAAAAAAAACGGGCGGAAATAATGCAATTGATGATTCTCCAGCCATCAATGTGTATCCTTGATGAAACAGATTCCGGCCTGGATATCGACGCGCTGAAAATCGTAGCTGACGGAATAAATTTACTGCGCTCACCGGAACGGGGATTCTTGGTGATTACTCATTATCAAAGGTTGCTCCAATTCATCAAGCCCGACGCAGTCCATGTTATGGTCGGCGGACGAATTGTTAAAAGCGGTGGTCCTGAAGTGGCCGTGAAACTGGAGCAAACGGGGTATGAGTCTGTATCCCTGACCCCGAGCTTGTCGAGGGGGAAGGGTCTCAGCCGGTAAGAACGTTATGGACAGGACTTATCACGTTTACATCATGACAAACAAACTCAACAGCGTACTGTACACCGGAATGACTGGTCGAGGAGAAGAACGCGCCGCCGAACATCGGCAGAGACACGTACCGAGTTTCACGGCTCGCTATAGCATCAACAAAATAGTCTATGCCGAGGCTTTTGCGATACCCACAGAAGCAGCAGAGGCAGAAAGAAAGATTAAAGGCTGGACACGGAAAAAGAAGATTGCTCTGATTGAATCGAGTAATCCAGAGTGGAATGATATATCCGGCCGAGATGCTTCGCTACGCTCAGCATCGCAGCCTCTTCTCGACTGAGATCCTTCGCTTCACTTCGTTACGCTCAGGAATACATGTCTTCCAAAACCAAACAAGTCACACAGAATCTCGACACCTACCAGTTTGGTTTTAGTATGCCCGAGGTGGCGGTTCATAAAGCCCGCAAAGGCTTGAGCCCAGACGTGGTCCGGGAGATTTCACGGTGGAAGCGCGAACCAGTCTGGATGACTGAGTTCCGTCTAAAGGCCCTGCAGGTTTTCCGGCAGAAAACCATGCCAACCTGGGGCGCCGACTTGTCAACCATTAATTTTGATGACATTTACTACTATTTAAAGCCGGTAGCCGCGCCCGGTCGGACCTGGGCTGACGTACCCGCATCGATGAAAACCACATTCGACCGACTCGGCATCCCGGAAGCGGAAAAGAAATACTTAGCCGGGGTCGGCGCCCAATACGACAGTGAGGTAATTTATCATTCATTGATCGAGTCGCTCAGTAAACAAGGTGTAATTTTTACCGATATGGACACTGGCCTGCGCGAACACCCAGAAATAGTCAGACAGTATTTCGGGAAACTCATTCCTCCAGCCGATAACAAGTTCGCGGCGTTAAACAGCGCGGTTTGGTCCGGCGGCTCGTTTGTTTATATTCCGGCCGGGGTTCATGTCGCCATGCCGCTGCAGGCTTATTTCCGGATTAACGCTAAAAACATGGGGCAGTTTGAGCGGACGCTAATTATCGCCGAGCCGGGTAGTTACGTTCACTACGTCGAGGGCTGTACCGCACCAGTTTACTCGAGCGATTCACTGCACGCGGCGGTGGTGGAGATTTTTGTTAAGCCAGGCGCGCGGGTCCGCTACACCACCATCCAAAACTGGTCCAAGGACGTCTATAATTTGGTCACTAAGCGGGCCAAGGTGGAGGAAGAGGGGACGATGGAATGGGTTGATGGCAACCTCGGCTCACGGATCACCATGAAATATCCGTCAATTTACCTGGTTGGCCGGAAAGCCCACGGCGAAGTGCTGTCGATTGCGTACGCCGGCCAAGGTCAGCATCAGGATGCCGGAGCTAAGGCTATTCACAGCGCGCCAGAGACATCGTCCATCATTACCTCAAAATCTATCGCCAAAGATGGTGGGCGAACTTCTTATCGCGGTTTAATTCAGATCAGCCCGAACGCCCGTGGCTCTAAATCCCATGTCCGCTGTGATGCTTTGTTGCTTGATCCGATATCTCGCTCGGATACTTACCCCACCAATAGAATCAACGCCCAGGATGTACAATTCGGCCATGAAGCCAGTGTCACCAAAGTCGGCGAAGAACAGTTATTTTACCTGAGGTCACGCGGTTTAAACGAGGCCGAGGCGACCGGATTGATTGTCAGTGGGTTTATTGAACCGATCGTGAAGGAATTGCCGCTGGAATACGCGGTGGAACTTAATAAATTAATACAGCTCGAAATGGAAGGGAGTGTCGGATAGTCTATGAGTTATCCTGACATTATTGACACACTGCGCGAACCATCTAAACGGATAGAAGTAATGGCTGGGCAGAAGTTACGGTATCTTATTCCCATCACTGACTCCGTGTCAGGTTTACGCCAACGGGAATTTGTTTTAATTGAACCAGGGGCGGAAGTGGAAGTGATCGGACTGTTTTTAGGTCAAGCTGATGACCACCTTGATATAAAAATAAAAACTGTTCACGCCGCACCCAACACCAAGGGCAGAATTAACTTCCGTTCGGTTTTAAGTGGGCGGGCCCAGTTCGATTTTCACGGATTAATTCGCATCAATCCCGGCGCGCAGAATAGCGATGATTTTCTGGAACAACGGTCAATACTGTTATCGCCCGAAGCTAAGGCCACGACTATCCCGGCCCTGGAAATAGAAGCCAATGATGTTAAAGCTTCCCACGCCGCCACGGCCGGGCCAGTCGACCCCGAACAAAAGTTTTATTTAATGGCCCGGGGGTTGACGGAATCGCAAGCAGAGGGGATAATCATGGCCGGGTTCATCAGGCCTATAATTAAGGCCTTAACCGGAACACCGCTGTACAATCAAATTGTACACCAGGTGGCTGATCGTTTTCACATCTCGTATGACCTCATTGACGGCAATTAAAAAAGATTTTCCTATTTTTACCCATCACCCCGGGTTGATTTATTTAGATTCGGCCGCCACCAGTCAGAAACCAATGGCAGTAATCGACGCCGAACGAAAATTTTACGAAGAGTACAACGCTAACATCCATCGCGGCATTTATGATTTATCATTGCAAGCTACCGACGCTTACGAGAGCGCCCGGGAAAAAGTCCGTCAGTTTATCAACGCCAAATCAATCCACGAAATTGTCTTCACCCGCAACACGACCGAAGCCATAAACTTGATCGCCCTGACCTATGGTCAGCGGCTGGGTACTGGTGATGTCATATTATTGTCGGAGATGGAACATCACTCGAATATTCTGCCCTGGCAAAAACTGCAACAGGAACAGGGCGTCGAACTGCGCTGGTGGCCGGTAACCGATCAGGGCGACCTTGACTTTGCCGCCCTGCCAGGACTGCTTGATTCAAAAGTGAAACTAGTCGCGGTTACTCAAATGTCAAACGTCCTAGGGACAGTTAATGATATCAAAACCATTACGGCCAAAGCTCATGAAGTTGGCGCCCTGGTGTTGATTGACGCCGCCCAATCCGTGCCTCACTTAGCGGTTGATGTCCAGGATCTAGATGCTGATTTCTTGGTTTTTTCCGGTCATAAAATGCTCGGCCCAACGGGGATTGGCGCATTGTTTACCAAAGAGAAAATATTAGCCGATTTACCGCCTTTTCTGCGCGGCGGAGACATGATTTTAGAGGTCAGCAAGGAAGCTGCGATCTGGAACAGCCTGCCGCATCGTTTTGAAGCCGGGACGCCGAACATCGCTGGCGCCATTGGTCTCGGTGCGGCGATTGATTATTTAACCGGCCTCGGCTTGGATAATATTTGGCAGCACGAGCAGGCGCTAGTGAAATATGGGCTGGAAAAGTTGGGGAAACTATCAGGCGTCCAGATCATGGGCGCGGGCGCTGGCCAGCTTGGTTCCGGCAGTCTCGGCCGGGGTGCGATTTTTGCTCTGACCCTGACCGGGGTCCATCCCCACGATATCGGTTCAATCCTGAATGACTTAAAAATCGCCATCCGAGCCGGTCATCACTGCGCCATGCCACTGCACCAGCGTTATAATGTGCTGGCCAGCGCCCGCGCCTCATTCTATCTGTACAACACTAAGGCAGAAATTGATGCGCTAGTGAGCGGGATAAAAAAAATTCAGGAGATATTCGCATGACCCTAGAAATGTACAAGGCCAATATTCTCGACCATTACAAACATCCGCGGAACTTTGGCGAACTGCCGGAAGCGTCAGCCAAAGCCCACGCCGCTAATCCGTTGTGTGGCGATGAACTTGATTACTTTTTGAAATTTGACCCGCAGGGTAAAGTCAGCGAAGTTAAATTCACCGGCCGGGGTTGCACCATCACCATCGCCTCCGCCTCGATGTTGTCGGAAAAACTGACCACCATGTCCAAAGAGGAAATTACTAAGCTGACCACTGATGATATCCTGAAAATTATTGGCGTACCGATTAATCCCGCCCGGATGAAATGCGCAACTTTAAGTTTAGAAGCAGTCCAGCAGGCGATCGGGCACCACTAAAATCGGTGCTCAATTATTGACGGTTCTTCGGGCTAGTGATAACTTTGGTAGCCATCATTTTTTTATGAATAAAACTCGAACCTATATTATCTGCACGTTGGCCATAGTTCTTTTTGTTTGGCCGGCCATAACACTGGCGACTAGCCGGGTCCGGGCGGTTACCCCGTCAGCCCTAATAATTCCTAAACTCGGCATTAACGCCACCATCGAAGCACGTGGCCAGAGTTGGTCAGGCCGGATGTTACGACCGACCATGGCGCGGCGGGTAGCCTGGTACCGCGATGGAACTATCCCTGGTCAACCGGGTAAAGCCGTGATGTACGGACATCTAACCGACAATTCATTCCATCCGGCTATCTTTAGTCAGTTGAATAAACTGCGCCGTAATGATCGAGTTTACGTGACCGACATCAGTGGCAACACTCACGTCTTTCGGGTCACCAGTCGTTCAACCTATCGAGCCAATGAGCCCCCTCTCCGTCAGATCATGGGTCCGACCAGATATATCCAGCTTAATTTATACACCTGCGCGGGGAAGTGGGATGCCAAAACGCAAAATTACACCCACTATCTAGTGGTTTACACTGCCTTCGTCAAGTCCCTCGCCGCGAAAAAATAACTGAGGTTACGGCAGAAACTTAACTACGTTCCACCAGGCCCCGATGTAATCGGTCCTGACGTTTTTATACTTCAAGTAGTAAGCATGCTCCCACAGATCAAGACAGAGGACTGGTTCGTGGCCCAGGGTCAGCGGTGAATCCTGATTCGGCAGAGTGTAGATTTTTAGCGCCTGTTGTTGGTCGCGCACTAGCCAGGTCCAGCCGGAGCCGAAATGACCGAGCGATTGGGTACTGAAATCCTCCTTAAATTTTTCGAGCGAGCCCCATTGTGTTGTTATTTCGTTAACCAATTCCTGGTCGACGTTTTTAGTCGGCCCCATCACTTGCCAAAAGAAACTGTGGTTGGCATGGCCACCGCCGTGATTGCGGAGCATGATTTTGGCCCGGTCATCGATTGGTAATGAATTGATGTTGGTTAATATTTCCCCAAGCCCAGTTTCTTTAAGGGCCGGTAATTCACTGACGATGGAATTGGTTCGATCGACGTATGCTTGATGGTGTTTATCGTGATGGACGTGCATCGTGGCAGTATCAAGATGCGGCTCGAGGGCGTCGTGGGGATATGGTAAGGGGGGTAATTCGAATTTCATAGTGGTAAAATATATTATAAACTAATTAGTAATGGACAGTTTATCATAACCCCCAAGATCTGACACGTTATCCAACTCGGTTACTTTACTCTTGACAAAAGGGTGTTTTTATGATATTCTTTCTTGTTATCATTAAAGCGATGGCTAAGCTTCATCACCATCTAAAAAATGCTTTTATCCCGCAGGCGGGTAATAATTATCGTCCGCATGCGTTGCGCCATCATTGGTTAGGGGTCTACGGCCTGACCGCTATTTTGGTTAAAGTACTGGTGGTATTATTTGCCACATTGTATGCCAGTCCGGCACAGGTATCAGACGTAACGCCAATCAGTATCATTCGTTTAACCAATGAAGCGCGTAAGAATAATAATGTAGCCATCCTGCGGTCTAATCCGTTACTGAATAAAGCCGCTCAAGCCAAAGCTAACGACATGATCCGCGGCCAATACTTTTCCCATATCAGTCCCAGCAAGGTAACGCCCTGGTATTGGTTTAAACAGGCCGGTTATTCATACCGCTACGCCGGAGAAAACCTGGCAATTGATTTCATTGATAGCGCGGATATCATTAAAGCCTGGCTAGCGTCACCATCTCACCGCCGCAATCTTTTAAGTACCAAGTATAAGGAAGTTGGGGTAGCGGTCGCTTCGGGGAAGATCAATAGCGTCGAATCTTTATTGGTGGTGCAGATGTTCGGGACGCAATTACCAAAAACCGTAACCAAACGAGTTACGACGCCGGCGCAAACTCCTTCGGCCACGTCCACCAAACAGCAGTTAACCGAATTATCGACCCCCGCCCCGACGGTCTTAGGCGAGGAGCAGGTAACCGTACCGGTGACAGCGCCGATCACACCAACCCTAGCCACCCCCGCGCCCAACACCGTGGTCCGGACAATCAGGCCGGAAATTATCGGTACCGCTGCAGCCGGTAGTGTGGTCCAACTTTACGTCGATGATCAACTAGCCGGCCAAACAATCACTGAACCGAGCGGAGTCTATTCAGTCATTCCTAGTCTGGATCTGACTGAGGGGATTCACCAGCTTCAAGTTCAGGCGCTAGCCAATGACCAGACTAGTCCGCGGACAACCGCGCGCGCTATTACCATCGACGCCACGGCCCCGACCATTACCGATTCTCAAACCTTCGTCCTGCCGTCAATGTTGGGGTCCGAGACTTACGATATTTGGGTCGCCACTAATGGCGATTTCGTCGAAGCGCGGTGCAGCTGTGGCGGAGCGAGTGTCGCGTTGCAGGCGACTAACGATGTTTTTCATGGGCGCCTGTCGCTAGCCGGATGGCAGAACGGCAGCACGGAAATTGTCATCAAAGTCAGCGATCAAGCCGGGAATGAAATCGAGTCGACGCTGATCGATCCAGATTTATTTAACGCCGGCGTGGTCGAATCTAATGCCAGTCCGACCGTGACCGCTCTTCGCTTGCTGTTTTACTCGCGCACGTTCTTAATGGTCTTTATCGCGCTGATGCTGGTCTTAGCGGTGCTTAATATCGCCATTCACTTCGAACGTCAGCATCATCCGACCATTATCGGTACGATGCTGGTCATCTTTCTGGCCGGGACTTTGCTGCTGATCTAATCCCGCTTGCTGACTTAAGTAGTGCCTGCTACACTGTGTCGTAGATAGGATTTTTTCTATGGCCAAATCATTCTTAGGTGAACTTGAACAGGCGATTATGGATACGGTCTGGACCGGTCGGGCTTGGACTGTCCGTCAGGTCCTCGAGGCGATCAAACACCGTCGCCGCGTCGCTTACACCACGGTCATGACGGTCATGAACCGGCTGGTCGATCAGCACGTTCTCCAGCGAGACCGTGGCCAGGACGGCGCTTTCCGCTACACCGCCTGCCGCAGTCGGGAAGAATATTGCTCGCAAGCCACTCGGCAGAGCGTAAATCAATTGGTGCGTTTATACGGTGACGCGGCCTTAGCGCAGTTTATGGAAAAACTGGATACTATCCCGAGCACTAAATTACATCAACTGCGCCGGAAACTGCGACCGTCTAGCCGATGAATTACGAGCAACGTCAATACTGGCTCTTAAGATTGGTGTCCATTGGTTTTGCCATCATGGTAATGGGTGGATTATTAGCGACGGTGATTCTTTATGCCCAAATCGAGCTTTCAAATCATCACTTCGCCAACAGTGGTTGCGGCTGCCAATCCCTAATCATGCCATTAACCCCCTGGCAGCAGCTGATTGCCTTGACCACTGGCGCACTGACCGCCCTAATTTTCATCCGTTTTGGATACTTCGGCTGGCATCAATTGTGGCGACATAACCGTATCCACCGGCAGCTCTACCGCCAGGCCAAGCAGATCTATCATCACCATGCCGGTCTAACCTACTGGCTGGTTGATCAGGATTACCCCCAAGCTCTCACCCTCGGCCTGATATCTCCGCGGATTTTTCTGACCCGAGGATTAATCCATCATTTATCGGCCAGCGAAATCACCGTAGTTCTCCGTCATGAACGAGTCCACCAGCAACGCCGCGATCCGTTAATGATTTTAATCCTGGAAATCATCGGCGCGACTTTCTGGTGGTGGCCGTGGCTGCGGTCTTGGGTCGCGGCTAGTCACAGCCTGCGGGAATTAACGGCTGACGCTCAGGCCACAAATAACTACCATTCAATTGATCCACTCGGACAAGCCATGCTAAAATTAGCCACCGTTACGACTAATCCGCGCCTGGCCGCCTTTTCCCCAAACGCCGATCGAGTGGAAAAACTACTCGATCAATCCTGGCGCCGGCCGCGACATTGGAATCGCTGGTCGATGGCAGCCGCGGTCCTGGTCTTAGCGGTGGTTGGATTTTTTTACCAAGTTCGGGCCACCACCGCGGCGCTGCAACTCCCGGCCCGGACCGCCATTTGTCGGGAAACACGACTCTACTGCCCGTGGAACAAACCACCCGAGAATCCATTTTCTAGATCGATGTCTGCCTATGGCTTCACGCTTACGCCGCGGTAAAAAAATAATATTTTTTTGTGGGCTGGCGCTGATCGCCGCGCTGGCAGCGTGGTTGGGGATCTATGTCACTACCAAATCGCCTCGTAATACACCGCCAGTAAACTCGACGGCCCGAGAACGTTACCAAACCCTTTACGATGCCGCCTGGCGCCAAGACAGCGCGCGTGGGACGACCTTAATGACCGCCACCCTGTTTGTCCCGCCGCTGATTGCCGCTCTGGATGAAGATGCTGAACGCTCCGATACGGAGACCCAGATTTGGCGGTTAGTACGTAATTTATCTAATTCGCAGCTGGCCATCTTCCTGACCATTGATAGTATTGGCGGAGCACTGGCTGACGATACTATTGCCAATAGTTTATCCCTAACCACCGACCGTGGTCCGGCCTTGACACTGGTTAACTGGCATCCGATTATTGCTCCCAGCCGGGTGGTCAATACCAATCGGACGGCCGCCTCACAAAGCGGGGTGGTCATTTGGCAGGGGGACGCAAAAATAGATTGGTCAACAATCGGTCAGGTGCAACTAATCAGCCGGAATATCGCTAATGTTTCCGAACGGGTATTTACCTGGGCGACCCCGCAATTACTGTTACAGATAGATCAACCAGACTATTAAAACCAGCGCGACCTGGTAAGCCAGGCCAGCCAGGAACGGCATATCGTAGTGATGTTTGGCGTGAATCCAGGTGTGCCAGCGGCCGTGTAGATCAAGGATGGTTCTCAGCCAGTCGGGCAGTAGTTTAAATTTACGTAGGACAAATTCTCCGCCCCAGGCCAAATCCGGCAGAATCGCGCCGATGGTACCGGCTAGCAAGGTGGATAAGGGGAGAGTGGGATATCGCCCGACTAAAAATATAACCATCGCGGCAGCAATCCCGAGATCAAAAATTTCTACCAATAGCAGTCGCTTAAACGGATCTTTTGAAATCATCCACGGCCCGACTTCCATATCACCGTGCGGAATGGCGTCAAACAGATAGTGACTAACCACGCCGACCAGGAACGCTGCGGCTGGATTAGGCATGATGGTGGCCAGCATTAAGCCGGTGCTGGCGTGAACGGGAGAGTACATATTTAACGGCCGAGCAAGAACATCACGGCTACGAGCGTCAGTTGCATCACCAGGCCGGCCCGGAAAGAAATGTCCCGATGAATGAGGCGATGGTGAAAAAGATGGTGGAGCCAATTCTGGCCGCGGACCATAAAACGCAAACCAATTTGTTTACTGCCGGCATGCAGCCACCGCACCACCCCCAGCCAGGAAAATCGGTGATGGATGGCTGGGAAAAAATGACTAAATAAGTCCGGCAGAACACTGCCGATAACGCCGATTAACATTAAATTTGCGCGGGGCATGTCAGGTTGTAAAATTACCCATAATACCATCGCCACTAAAAACACCAGATCTAGAGCGTTGATCAAAACGACTCGCCGATATTTATTTTGGACTTTCCAAACCTCATCATGATACAGATCAGTATCCCCGTGCGGAATGAAATCCATTAGAAAGTGGGAGGCGAACGAAATCCCAAAAACTGCTCCGGGTTCGGGGAAGTAGCGACTAATTAATATTCCGGCGGCAGCGTGAGTGGTAAGAAACATTAAAGCTTGGTATTAAGAGTTAATTCTATCACATTATTCGCGGCGACTGAAAGCAATCGAGTGTTGTCATCACCATGTGACTACAGTATAGTTCTGCTAGGATTGTTTAACGTTACTCGGAGGTATTAAGACATGACTGGGAAAAGAATTCGCTCTTTCGGGCCAATACTGGGCTTGTCAGCAATCTTAATAGTGGCCGGCTGGTTTCGGTTTTATCACTTAGAGGATAATCTGCACTGGCGTGGTGATGAGGGACGAGACACCACCATCATCAGGCAAATGTTGATCACCCATCGGCCGGTTCTGACCGGACCGACCACTTCCGTCGGGACCGCAGTCGGCCCACTATATCTCGGCCCGTTAATTTATTATCTAGAGGCTCCGGGTTTATGGCTGGCGAACTATTCGCCGGTCGGACCGGCCGTAGTGACTATAATATTTTCCTTAGCCACGCTGGTGTTGCTGTGGCTGATCGGTCGGCAGTGGTTTAGTCCATTGGCCGGCTGGGTTGCGGCTGGGGCATATGCTTTATCAACCAATGCCATCCTGTATGGTCGTCATGCCTGGAACCCTAATTTCATGCCGTTTTTCGTATTATTGCTGGTCTGGTCATTGTGGCGAGCCTGGAATGGAATTGGGAAATGGAATTGGATTATAATCGGCGGCTCATTTGCGGCGGTGGTTCAATTGCATGCTATTGGCTGGGTGATGTTAATCCCAATTATGGCCGTTTGGACCCTAACCGCCCTGAGTCGGCGAGAAAAGGCAACCACTAACAACCGCCGGAAATTTTTTGTCGCGAGTTTGGCCGGTCTACTGATTTTTATAGCCATCATGTCGCCGTTGATAATTTATGACCTGACTCACCGGGGCTATAACTGGCGGGTGGTAACGAGCTATGTCCAGGAGCGCTTGCAATCACCCAGTAGTGATTTATACAAATCAGCGGGACGGATGTTAACGCAAATCCCGGCGGTATTTGAGGACACTATCGTCGGTAATTTTCCGGCTTTGGGTTGGGCGTCTATCTGGTTTATTATTTTTTTAATACTAAAGCGCCACCGGCCATGGCCAACCGGCGAGCGACGAGCCTTACTGTTGATTGGTGGCTGGTTTATCTGCGGGATCGTGGCTTTAGCATTCAATCCTGAACCGCTGATGCCGCACTACCGGATTTTTTTGTGGCCAATTGCCTGGCTGACTCTTGGCTGGGCGGCCTGGCAATTAGTTAGGCGCTGGGAACGATATAAATATTTTTGGTTAATCGGCTGGGGAATCTTCCTGACCGTGGCCGGCATAAAATTCATGACTAATCCGAATACAGTGCCACCGCCTTATGATTATCGGGCGACTAAGCAGACCGCCGAAATTATTGCCCAGACTTCGAATCAACGACCCTTCGCCCTGACCATGAGTTCATTGCGCCTAAATTATGTTGACGCTTATAAATATCAGGTTAATCTAGCTGGTTTAACTGATGTACCTTTGGCTGATGCGAACCAGGCCTATGTAGTTTACGAGGATGAAAATAATTCCAGTGTTAGTCTAAAGCTGATTCAAAAATCATCATTTGTCGACGGCACCATCGATCAAAGCTGGGCCTTAGCCCCAGCGGTCAGCCTGATTCGGGTCACTCGGCCGTGAGTGATGGAAGTATAAAATTATTTCCCGCGTATCGCGTCCAGCATTTTCACCCGGGTGACAAGAATTGCCGGAATCAAACCTGATAATAAGGCGACTAACATCACCGCTTCGGCGCGGAAAATAAAGTCGGCCGCGTTAGTAACTAGTACTGCGTCGCAAATCGGCAGGACGAAAGGATTGGCTTTAAAGTAGGGGACAATGGCGCCAAAAAATATAGCCGTACCCAAGCAGACGCCAGTAAAAGAGTAAACGGCTGTTTGAATGACGTACAAACCGCGGATCAAGTAATTTTTTATTCCAATGGCGCGCAGAATTCCAATCTGACGACGTTTGTTGATGATATCAATATAGACCACGATAAAGATGGTGATGGCGGCGATCATGATACCGACCGTGGACATCAGCACATTAATGCTTAAAAAGCTCTTAGTGACCGATTTCATTAAGCCGGAGGCATCTTGCCAGGTTAAAAAGTCGCCGCTGACCCCGCGACTTTGTAAATCGGCGATCGTGCTGGCTTCGTGTCCTTTCTTATCTAAACGGATGACGATGTCGGTGGCGCGGTCATTCACATCAGACAGCATAGATTCCAGCGCGGACTGGGTGATAAAAGCCCGTGAATCAGTGTTGATGAACTTAGTATAAAAAATACCACGGATGGTAAAATCTTTGGTCAGTCCGGCGGTCTCCAAAGTTACCCGCTCACCGACGCGGGCGGTTTTAAAAGAGAAAGCGTCATTTTCCACCTCAGCGCCACCGGCAATTTGGCGGCCGATGATAATCCCGGATTGGTCGTCTGGTGCGAGATAATCACCGGCGATCATGTAATTAGCCACATTAGTGACCCGGCGTTCTCGAGACGGATCAATCGCTAAAATTTCCCATCCACCCCTGATGCCCTGATACTGCAACGATCCGGGGACGCTGGTTTCCGGACTGGCGGCCACTACGGTATTTGTTTGCTCGATTTTTTCCAGCAATTGGCTGACATTCGTGATCGTGTCCTGGCCACTGGCCGGGCGGAGCATTAGGTGGCCGGTGTAGGTATTAATAATCTGGTCATTAGTGCCGGCGATAATACCGTTAAACAGCGAGGAGATAAAAATCATATTAATGAACGCCACCGCCATCAAAAAAATCGTCAAACCGAGCGACCATTTATTGCCGCGGGTGATGAACCGCCAGATCAGATACCAGGGGATGTTCAGTTCATGTTTCATCGGCTCGGGCGATCACTGATAATTTTCCCGTCAGCCAGCTGGATGACCCGGTTAGCGTACGCCGTTTCCTCCGGCTCGTGGGAGACCATGACAATCGTGTGGCGGTGATCGCTGTTAAGTTTAGTGAAGGTATTTAGGACGTCTTTAGCGGCAATGGAATCAAGATTAGCGGTCGGCTCATCGGCGAAGATAATTTCCGGATCATTGACTAGGGCGCGAGCGATGGCCACTTTTTGTTGTTCACCACCGGATAATTGACTCGGCAGGCGGCGCGCGTGTCGGTCTAAACCGACCAGGTTCAACAGTTTAGCGGCCCGTGCTCGACAGGCTTTAACCGGTTGGATCATCATGGCCGGCAACATCACGTTTTCCAGCGCCGACAATTCGGCAATCAAAGCGTAATCCTGAAAAACATAGCCCAAGCGGTTTAACCGCAGTTCGGTCCGCTGAAAATCAGTTAGTTTAGTTACATCATGATCATCCATAATTATCTGACCACTATCGGGACGATCCAGGACGGCTAAATTGTGCATTAGGGTTGATTTGCCGGCCCCGTTGCGGCCGGTGATAATAACAAAGTCACCCTGTCCGATGGTCAGGCTGATATTTTGTAGAGCTCTAACTACGACCTCACCGGAGTGGTAGGTTTTGGAAATTCCGCGGACGGTGATGATGGTGTTATCAGCCATGGTAACATTAATCTTTATCATCAAGCATTATATCATGTTTTATGACTTGACTTATCGTTTTTGTCAGAGTACACTGCTCCCTGCAAAGTTCATCGCGGGTAAGTGTAACAGTTGCACGGCGGGCTCATAATCCGCAGGTAGGGGGTGCAATTCCCCCACCCGCAACCAAAAATCATCGTATTCCGCGCTTGCCACGGCCTCGTTGGATTGCTAGTATCACAATTATGCCAGGGTAGCTCAGTTGGTTAGAGCGTGGGACTCATAAGCCCGAGGTCGAGGGTTCGAATCCCTCCCCTGGTACCAACCTGAAAAATATCCAGATTACAATTCTTTCCAGCTGTGACCAACCGTCCCGACTGGTTGCGGATCGCCGCCGGGAATATAGAAACCGGATAAATTGGGATTAAATTTTATCATCGAATTTTCCTGGAGGTGAATCATATTACCGGTGGTATTATTGAGGATGGCGTTTTGGTTGACTTTGATTAAACCATCGGGGGCAAAATAAATAACTGACTCGGAATTATTGGCCCCGAAAATTACCGGCGAAGAAATGTCAGCCTTTAACGAGGCGATCAATAAAAAGCTTTTCGGATTGCCCGAACCCTCCAACACGGCATTATTTTTTATCTCCACCGCTTGATCGAAGATGATCGCGCTAGAAGCCTCGCCTAGACTTGGAGCCAGGTGAATGATCACGCCCGGCTTGGTGTCCAGTGTGCCAGTTACCCAAATCGGCCCGGTGATAGTGAGGATACCACTTTCGATCAACAAATTACCTTCAATTTTTTGAGCATCTAAAGTTGTATCACTATTGATCGTGACGTTTTGGTTAGTGATCGTATTATCGGCTAAATCCTTCATCACGTTGATTTGGTCGGTGGTAATTGGATAAGGCTTGACGGGTGGGGTCTCAGTATAGCGCGTGCCGGTGATTACAACATTATCAAAATTCTGGGCGTGAGCGTCTTTCTGATCGGCTGGTCTGCCAACGGTGAGGTCTTTAATTAAGCTATTTACACCAGCTGACCAGACATGTCCCTCGATGATCACCGCGCCACTATTTTTGCCGACCACCGGCCCGTTAGCGTATAAATTGCCCTGGACGATGCAATTATTATCCAACTGCACTCCGCCATCGCCGGACATGACGGCGTACTGACTGGACATGGCCATAGCATTGGTAGTGGCAGCAATAGCTACAGTCCGTTGTTTTTCCTGATAAGTGGCGGTCGAAGTTATAAGCCGCCGTTTCCCCAGCAGGTCAGTCGGATCGACGGCGATATCGATATTGGCGACGGCCCCATTGATGGTCAGTGAATATGTTTGCGGGCCAGGCGAAGTGGTGAGCTTGTACAGACCATCGTTCAAACCAGCTTCCGCCGCATAGTAGGCCTGGTCACTGTCGGCCGTGTCAGACACTTGCACTAATTGATCGGTTGCTAAGGTGGTGAGCGTCAGAAATGCGGCCACTACTACGGTCGCCACACCCAGGACGGTGATTAAAGCGGCGGCACCGGCACGTTTTTTTAAAGTTAGGGTCATAATTAATATAGACTGGATCGAACTGCTATGGTCGAATGAAGTTCTTGCGGCGGGACCGATTTCTTGAACACTCGCGCGGTTTCGACTTTTAGATCAATGGTCACCATGTTCCCGCTTTGGGAGAAGGCTAATTGTGGCACACTAACCGCGTCACTAGTTATCTTGGCCGCGATCCCAGCCACGGTCTCTTCCACTGCCGCTCCACTCCGGGTATAGACATAGGTTCCCGCTGGAACGGTGACGGTCAGAGTGGTCGGAGTCACAGTTAAACTAGTGGCGGTACGGATATTTTGCGTCAGCCGACTGATGACCAGCCGGGCATTTGATTGCACCTCTAGCGAGGCGCGATTGCGAGCCGCATTAGCTGATATATCAACCATAAACGAACTGGCCACCAGCATGACGATGGTCGAGATGCCAAGATAAACCAACAACTCCATTAAGGTAAAAGCGGGTCGTGACTTCACCCCGTTAGAGCGCTGAAATTTTACACGCCTAAAATTGATTATTCGTTGATGCAAAAAAATTATACGCTCTAACAGGATCATAGATTCTTCCAGCCGGTTAAAAGAGTCTCCTGTCGGACACTTTTAGTTTGACCCCGATCCTGCCAAGTAACTTCAACAGTCGCGTGCTTGATGTTGGTGTCTCCGACTTGGTCGGTCAGGGCTACAATTCGATTAAAAACCGGATTAGTTCCAACTATCTGCGTGGCCGGTTGGCAGACGGCAGTCGTGCAAGGTTTCCAACAACTGGTATATCCCGGCCGGGGTGTACATAAACCGGCACAAGCACCGCTACTGCAACTAAAAGTTGCATTAGCCGTGGCTGCTAATGTCTCTAGCGTTTCCCGGGCATACGCTATGGCCTGATCTTTGTGGGCACTGACCCGATCGATTCGATTAACGGATACCACTAAATTACCGATACTGGCCACTAGGATGCCAAGAATACCGACCGCAATCAGGACCTCAACAATGGTGTTGCCGCGATGCATGGGTTAATTTATGGTTATTACGCCATTGGTCTGCACGGCGATCTGCTTTTGTCGACCACCATTGAAGCCAACTGTAAAATTTGTGGCGGCTAAGGCTCGGCCAGACAGACGCTCAAACTGAACCGATACTGAACTGGTACCGATTAAATTGATGCCGTTAGAAAAGGTTAGACTTCGAACATCACCGGACGGGTTAAATAGCACATAGTGATCAGTCTCGACTCTAACTCCGTGGGCCACCCCACCCTGTGAAGTGGCCGACTGATTCTGGGCCATCCGTAAGGCGCCAGCCAATTCCTGAACGGCATTGTTTAAAGCGGTGGAATTTTTCATCGCCTGATATGAGGAAATCCCGACGGCGGCAATCGCACCCAAAATACCAATCGTCACCAGCAGCTCAATCATAGTAAAACCACGACGAAATTTAGAGTTTATTGGTAGCCGGAGTTTGATCATACTGTCTGCGAGAAAGACCAGATGGCGGTCATAATAGAAATTGCCACGTAACCGCCGACCAGACCGATCACTAAAATCAGCAGCGGCTCGATCACCGATGACAAGTTGGAAAGTTTCGTGTCGACCTCAGTTTCATAGTAAACTGCTAACCGGCCGAGCATGTGGTCGAGCTTACCGGTCCGTTCGCCGACCTCGATCATGCGCGTCGCCATTGGCGGGTATAGTTTTGGATAACCACGTAAGACTTCACCGAGCGACACCCCGCGGCGAATAAAGGCAGTGGCGCTATTAAAAGATTGTTGGTAGCGGCTATGGGTGGCGACCGTGGCAGACAAAGTCAGGGCCTGATCAATTGGCAGGCCGCTTTTAAGCGTGGCGTTTAGGGAACGGGTTAACCGAGCTAGATTAATATCAGCCACGACCGATTTGATTCCGGGGAAAGTTAAGATAAAATCATCCCACCATTGCTTTCCCCGCGGCTGTTTTTTCCCCCAGCGGAATAGCAGAACCAGGGCGATGATGGCGGGAAACAATATGAACCACCAATCGGTGACCACCCGACTGGCCCAGACCAGGATTTTTGTTTGCAGCGGCAGGTCGACCTTATAACTTTGCAGGACCGAGGTTACTTTCGGAATGACGAAGGCCAGCATCAGCACTACCATCAGCAATAAAGCTGATAGAATAATGGATGGGTAGAGCATGGCGTTCAGTACTTTAGTCCGGATGGCGTATTCCTTTTCCTGTTGCTCCAGCAGGTAAGCCATGATCTCGTCGAGCTTACCGCTGGTTTCACCGACTTTGACTAGGTTGATATAGATGGCGGGGAAATATTGCCGGTGTTGCGCCAGGGCTTGATGAAATGGCTGACCGCGCTGAACGCGCTGGCATAAATCACGCAGGACCCGCTTCATCCGCTCCTGGGTTGATTGTTCGGCTACGGTTTTTAAGGCCTGATCGAGCGCGATCCCGGCCTCCAGCATGGTGTGCAGATTACGGGTCAGGAGTATTTTTTCCGACAGACTCAAACCATGGCCCAATTCTTTATTCAGCCAAGTTTTCTTTTTTTCCGGATGAATAGTAATGACGGTCAGTCCGTCGGCGGACAGTTGTTTCGTAGCCTGTTTAGCCGATCGCGATTGAATCGTCCCGCGGGAGTACTGGTTGGCACTGTTGAGCGCGGAGTAATTAAAGACAGCCATGGTAATAAATTATTTAGTAACGCGTAAAATTTCTTCGAAGGTGGTCAGGCCGGTAAAAACTTTTAACAGGCCGTCATCAATCATGGTCAACAGTCCGGCGTGTTCGGCCACCTTAGCGATCGCCGCCGGGGAGGGATCGCGAAGCATGATCGCGCGGATGGCTTCGGTTAGGGGAATAATTTCATAAATACCCACCCGGCCGAGATAGCCGGAACCCTGGCACTTGTCGCAGCCTTTGCCGACTGCCATAGTCAACTCCGCCAAGATGGTTGACGGGGGGAGTAATTTTCGTTGCAGCAGTTTAACTAATGATTTTTCCAGATTAAAATCTTGACGCGGATGAATCAGCACCCGGTCGGTTAAGTGGACATTAACGCGACAGTGTCGACAGACTTTACGAACTAAGCGCTGGGCCACCACGACGTTGATGGTGGAAGCCGCTAAATAGGCCGGGACGCCCATTTCAATTAAACGCTGCGGGGTTTGGGCGGCCGAATTAGTGTGTAAAGTAGATAACACCAGGTGGCCGGTCATGGCGGCGTTGACAGCGATGTCAGCCGTGTCGGGATCGCGGATTTCTCCAACCATGATCACATTCGGATCCTGCCGGAGCAGTGACCGTAAACCGTTAGCAAAAGTTAAATTAGCCGCCGGGTTGACCTGAGTTTGGTTAACGCCATCCAGGCCGTATTCAATCGGGTCTTCAATGGTACAAATATTTACCTCTTCCGTGTTCAGCATGCGGAGGAGGGTGTAGAGCGTGGTCGTTTTTCCTGAACCGGTTGGTCCGGTGACCAGCAACAGGCCGGTCGGTTTAGAAATCTCCTGCTTGAGAATAGTATAATCATGCTGATTTAGCCCGAGACTGCGCAGCGTGAACTGTTGCTGCCTGGCGTCGAGCAACCGCAGGACGACTTTCGAACCGTGCAGGGTCGGCACAGCCGAAGTTCGGATGGCCACCGTGCGATTATTATATTCAAAGGAAAAACGTCCATCCTGCGGTCGTCGATGTTCATCAATTTTCAAACCGGCCATCAGTTTAATTCTGGCCACCAACGGCGCCAGCAGCAGTTTTGGCAGGACCACAACCTGGCGTAGCAACCCATCAACTCGAAATCTGATAACCACCTGCTCAGCGGCTGGTTCAAGGTGGATATCCGAGGCGCCGTGCGCCAACGCTCGCTCGATCAACGTGTTGACCATATTAATGATCGGCAGGTGTTGGGCCAACAGTTCGGCTGACTCACGACTTTGTTCAGCCGCCCGCAAGCTATCCTCGACGATTTTAGAAAATTCATGAGACAGATCGGTTTGATAGCGACCGAGAGCGTGGCGTAAATCCTCCGGCGTGGTTAAAAAAACTTCCGGTTCCAGTTTAGTATGCCGGCGGACGAAATCAATGGCCTGATGATTGTGTGGGTTGGTGGTCGCGACGTGGATGACGTTTTGAATTTTCTTGAAAACCACGATGTCGTGCTGTTCGGCGACCTCTTTGGGGATTAAGTTTAAAACGTAGGAAGTGATGACCTTTTCCCGCAACAATACCGTCGGGGTGTCGTAATGCTGCCCGACCACGTTTAAAACACGATCAGCGGACACCGACGGCTCTTCAAATAATAATTCGGTTACCGAACGGTTTTCGTGTTTAGCCCGCTGAACCAGTTCCTGCCATTGCTCACGGCTAACAATCCGCTCCCGTTCAAGCAGTTTACCGAGTTGTTGGACCGACGTATCAGACCTACCAATTGTGATCATACCAAGCCATTAATGATATTCGACCAGCCCGATTCAATGTTAGCTAAAAAACCGGCTGGACCCATTGCCTTATCAAATATACGGGTTTTTGTCAAGTCTGGGTAGTTTTATTGCCCACAGAATAACCCACAGTTTTTACACAACATAATAATCATCCCAATGATGGCAGTGGGACAGGTTATAAATTATTATTACCTGGTTAGGTAGTTTTTTTGTTACGCATCAATATGAAACCGACTGCTTGAATCAAATCATCACTCGTGAAAATATTTTTTATTGCCGCCGGTTCCCGCCCCTCGACCCCTCGGCAAGCTTAGAGCTCAGGACGGGATAAACCCTGTCGAACCGATTGAAAGTTTTTTGGTGCCAGAGAAGGGAGTCGAACCCTTAATCCCTTGCGGGAACGCGATTTTGAGTCGCGCGCGTATGCCAGTTCCGCCACTCTGGCTGATTAGAAATTTATACCTTTCAAGTACTCTTTACCAATCCCTGATTTTAAATATTTTTCACGGATTCGCGCTTTAATACGTGTGGGATATCCTTCAATAAGAATTGGCTTGAATGGAGTATAAGATCTTGTTGCTCTCTCTTTCTTATCGTTGTGTTGTTTTATTCTGCGTATTGGATTGTTTGTTAACCCGACATAAATATACTTCTTTGTCTGACTACTTATCGCATATACATAATACATGGTCGACTAATTTAGTCCTGCGCGCCTGCCTGCCGGCAGGCAGGTCTGCCATTCCACCACGGCGGCTTAAATGTAAGCGGTAAAAGTGTACGCAGAAGAAAGCAAAATGTCAACGCGAACGGTTGCGAACAAGCAAAATAAATTGTATACTAACGCGGTCAATTCCCATGCTATGGCTCGGATCATTGCGGTCGTAAATCAAAAAGGCGGCGTCGGTAAAACCACCACCGCGGTTAACCTCGGCGCGTATTTGGCCAAGTCAGGTCACCGGGTTTTGTTAATCGACCTGGACCCGCAGGCTAACGCCACCAGCGGTTTAGGCATCGATCATAAAACTCTGGACCGAGGCATTTATGAAGTCCTGGTTTCACCGATCCGGATGAACGAAGTCGTGGTCGAGACACCAATCGAACAATATCATTTAGTGCCGGCGACTTTATCATTAGCCGGGGCCAATGTCGAACTAGTGCCGCTCGACCGGCGTGAATTTTTATTACGAGACAATCTCCGCGAATTAGCCGATCAATATGATTACATCATTATCGATTCACCGCCAAGCTTGGGGGTGCTGACAATTAATGGTCTGGTGGCGGCGGATGAAGTGTTAATTCCGGTCCAGTCTGAATATTATTCGCTCGAAGGTTTAGGTCAGCTGCTGGAGACGATCAACCTGGTCCGCGATCATCTTCATCCCGATTTAAAAATTCTTGGCATTGTGCTGACTATGTTTGACCCGCGTTTCCGGTTATCCGACGCAGTCCTGGAAGAACTTTATAAATTTTTCCCGTCGACCCAAATTTTCCGCTCGGTAATTCCGCGCAATGTCCGGCTGGCCGAAGCGCCGTCATATGGACAAACAATACTGCATTACGATCCGAAATCGCCCGGCGCCAAAGCCTATAAGAAGCTAGCTCACGAAATTCATCACACCCACCATGCCTAACCAACCACTCGGACGGGGCCTGGGGTCACTTATCCCATCCCGGCCATATAATACTCCATTCTCGCCACCACCGGTGGTGCCCGTCTCACCACGACCAGTGGCGCCCGTCTATCGGCCGGTGGCGACACCGACTGAATTGACCAGTGGCAAACGGATTTATGACATTCCGGTCAACCTAGTTGATCCCAATCCACATCAACCGCGTCATCGCGTCCAGGATGAAGCCCTGCAGGATTTAGTCGACTCGATCAAACAACACGGCATCTTGCAACCGCTGATTGTGACCAAGGAAGGGGAGCGTTATCAGCTGATCGCCGGTGAGCGTCGCTGGCGAGCGGCCCAACGCCTGGGTCTGCCATCCGTACCGGCCATAATTCGTGAAGCCCGGGAACTGGAACAGCTCGAATTAGCGATCGTCGAAAATGTCCAGCGCGAGAACCTGAATTCGGTCGAGGAAGCGAACGCCTACCAACAATTGAGCGAAGAGTTCGGCCTAACCCAGGAAGAGATCGCCCTGAAAGTCGGAAAATCACGGGCCACGGTGGCGAACGCTTTGCGGATACTAACCCTGCCGGCCGATATGCAGCAAGCGCTGCGCGAAGGTAAACTGACGACCAGCCACGCAAAAATCCTGCTGACAGCGGTCACGCCGGCCGAACGCCAACAGTTGTTTAAGAAAATTCTGGACCAGAGCCTACCCGTCCGGGCGGCCGCCCAATTAGGCCGGACGACCACGGTCCGTCGTTATACCCGCCGCCAGGTTGATCCGGCTGTGCGGGCAGCGGAAGATGAACTGCGAGCTCGGTTCGGGACCAAGGTCACGATTGCCAAGCGCGAGCATCGTGGCTCGATCAATATTGAATTTTATTCCGACGAAGAGTATCATAATCTCCTAAGTCGTTTACAGTAAACCAATATGCCAATATCAAAACGCTTCAGCCTGAAACGCCTGTTCCCCCTCCGCCACGATCCCGGGTTACTATGGGAAAATATTTCTAAGACCGCGGTGGTAGCGGCGATCTTTTTACTGCCATTGGTGGTGTTACCATGGGGAACTGACTTATGGGAATGGCATAAAGCCTCGATGTTGTTGGTGTTTGTCAGCTTGGCCTGGGTGGCGATGATGATCGCCGCCTTCCGCCGCCGAACCTTTGTGTGGCACTGGCACCCGCTGGATCTGCTAGCGGTGGGGTATCTAGCCATTAGCGGTATCAGTACGGCTCTGTCGGTTAATGTTTGGCAAAGTTTAACCGGTTTAAACGGCTGGCTGGCTGAAGCTTTCCCAGTTACCGCCGCGATGGTCGGTTTATATTTGATAATCGGTCAACGTTTTCATACTCCCCATGAACGTCATCTCACGCTCGGAGCAATGTTGGGCGGCGTGGTGGTTAGTTTATTGATGCAAATGGTGCAGTTTACTGGAATCTCGGTCCTCGGCCCCAATTTTCCCAGTCAGGAACTATTCGGGACAATCAGCAGTTCGGTCACGCAAATCGCCATGTTGGCCGCGGCCCTAGCTGGCGCCCTGCTGTTGTGGTGGTCAGCGACAACTGAACGGTGGCAACGAATTGGCCTAGTGGCTGGCGTGGCGTTGGCCTGGTTAATCGTACTTCTATTAGCCCGCCCAGTTGGTTGGGCTGTCTTCGCTTTGGGCATGATCGTGGTGGTGCTATGGCAGGCTCAGCGCGGAAAGCAGCAGTCGGTCCGGGTAATTATGATCGCCGTGGTGCTGGCGGCACTCGGCCTAGTGGCCCAATTAAGCCAACTAGCTCAACACAGCTCGCTGCCCTCGACCAATGAGGTGACGCTCGATGGGCGGACTAGTTTTACTATCGCCGCCAGTACGGTAAAAGAGCGATCAGTGCTCGGTAGCGGCCCGACTACTTGGTATCAGGATTTCGTGGCCTATCGGCCGGTGTCGTTCAACCAGCGCGCTGACTGGAGTACCCGATATTTTACGGCCGGCGCCGAATGGTGGCAGCTATTAGCCACCCAAGGCGTAGTCGGAATGATGTGGTGGCTGGGATTATTGGTGGTGGGCGGGTGGTTGGCCTGGCAAGCCTTGCTGCGGCGACAAATCATTGGCGCCATCACTTTACTGATTGGCGGGGTGCTACTGGTGTCCGGTTTCTTTACCATCTGGTCACTGGTGCTGCTCGGCTGGTGGTGGATTGTGCTGGGGCTACTGCGCGCGGAAACAGTTAACGCTCCAAAAGCTAAACCGATCGGCGCCGGTGTGACTACAACTACCATCTTGTTAGTCTTAAGCTTGGTGCTGTTTTGGTGGATGGGGGTTCGCGTTTATGCTAGTGACGTACAGACTCAGCGGGCCTTCAATCAAACTGATGATTTAGCTCAGGCGGAAAAACTATTAACCTCAGCCGCCCGCCTAAATTCGCACAACATCTTGGCTTTAGACCAGTTAGCCGGCTTGACGGTCATCAAGGCCGAGAATGCCGTTTATAGCAATGACCAAACCGCTAACATCAACGACTTGGTTCAGCAATCACTCAACTGGATTAAACAGGCGGCCAGCCGGGATCCGCGTAATCCGGCCGTCTATGAAGACTACAATAACATTCTGAATCGGTTAGGCACGGCCGTGTCTAATGTTGATGAACTGGCGCATCAGAACTTTATTACCTTACGCGAACTCGAACCGGTTAACCCAATTCATGACGTCGGTTTCGGCCAGACTTTGCTACTGACCCGCTCACGCCTGTTAACCAAGACTGAGGTCACCACGGCGGACAAACAGCAAGCCGAGCGTAACTTAGCTGATGCGCTGACGGCTTACGCCGAAGCTTTAAATAAAAAACCTGATTATGATTATGCCCGTTACGCCCAATCAATGGCTTTGAGCGATGCTGGTCAGTATGCCGATGCATTAACGGCAATCGAACGGGTGGAGGCAAATAATCCGAATGTCAGCGCCATTCTCATCCAAAAAGCTAATGTCTTAGCTAAACTGCAACGTAATGCCGAGGCCGAGAAAACGTACGCTCAGGCGATCAGCGTTAATCCACAGGACCCATCGTCTTATCTCGCCGAAAGTGCTTATTACCAGCAGCTAGGCAATAAGGACAAGGCTAAGGAAATTCTTGATCAGGGTTTGCAAGCTATTCCCGATGATCCCAACTTGACGGCGCAGCGCCAAGCCCTAGACAAGACCTAGGACCCGGATTCACGCAGCGCCCGGCGGATACGGGCGCGGGCAGTCTGCGTCCGCGCAATCTGCAGCCAGTCGCGGTTTGGTCGACGCCGTTTCTTGTCGATCATAATTTCGACCACATCACCGCTACGTAATTCGGTGTCGAGGGCCACGATCCGATCGTTGACTTTCGCGCCGACGCAACGCTGACCGAGATCGCTATGGACGTGATAGGCGAAATCAATCGGAGTGGCCTGTTCAGGCAGATCGATCACGTCGCCATTGGGCGTGAAACAGAAAATTCGTTTATGCAACGCGTCGATCTTCAGGGCTTCTAAATACTGCTCTTCGCTATCGTATTCTTTTTTCCATTCTGACAGCTCCTTAATCCATTCCAGCTTCGGGTGGACCTGCTGGCCAGCCACCGGCTTACCAGATTCGGCGTAATGCCAGTGCGCCGCCACGCCAAATTCAGCGGCTTGGTGCATGGCCTGATCGCGAATTTGAATCTCGACTGGTTGTCCCAGTGGTCCGAAGACGGTGGTATGCAGTGATTGATAACCATTCGGCTTTGGCTGGGCGATAAAATCCTTGAATCGCTTCGGCCACGGCCGCCAGAGCTGATGGATTAAACCCAGCGCGTTGTAACATTGGGCCACCGAGGGCACAATGATCCGGATGGCGATTAAATCGGTAATAGAAGTAATATCGCCGCGATTTTCCGGCCGCTGAAGTTTTTCATATAAACTGTACAAATATTTCCGCCGGCCGTGGATGCTGACGATGGGAATATCCGCTTGCCGTAAGGCCCGGTCAACTCGACCCTTCATCGTCTCAATTTCTTTTTCTAATTGGTCATAACGTTCGCCGACTAGGCGCTTAACCCAGGCGTATTCGGTCGGCTTTAAATAGGGGAATGCCAGGTCTTCCAATTGACCCTTCATTTCGCCCATCCCTAGGCGATGAGCTAAGGGGGCGTATATTTCCACTGACTCGCGGGCGATTCGTAGTTGCTTATCGGCCGGCAGATATTGAAGCGTTTGGAGATTGTGCTGGCGGTCGGCGAATTTAATGATCATCACCCGGACATCCTGGGCGGTGGCGATGAACATCCGCCGCAGGTTTTCGACGTAGCGGGCCAGACCGCGATATTTAATTGTTCCTAACTTTGTCACTCCGCCGACTAAAAAAGCCACCGTTGAACCGAATTGCTGCTGAATCTCGTCCAGGGTATGAGACGTATCTTCCGGTACATCATGGAGAACACCGGCGATGACCGTCTCAATGTCCAGCCCTAAATTTATAAGCGTAGCGGCCGTGGCCAGACTATGGGTGACATATGGCTGGCCCGATTTGCGGAGCTGGCCGTGGTGAGCCATAGTGGCAAAGGCCACGGCTTGTTTCAGGTGGGCTAGGTCAGCGGCTGGCCAGCGGGTGGCGGCAAGAGATAAAAAATCGTCAGTGGTCATATGGCCACGTTAGCGGAAGTTATAGGTTTTGACAATTGTTTCCGAGCCCCGGCATGCCCATAAATGGGCTAACAGTAGCTGGCCGATTCATCGGCTTTTTGTGGAGGTCGATTTATCGGATTTTTATTTATAGAATTGATCGAATTTATCTAGCTCTGTTTCGGGATTCATGCTGATATATGCTCGAATTTGCCCCAGGGCGGCTTCGGTCCGGATGATATGCTCGTAATAGTTCGGCTGCCAGACATATACACCGGTCTGGTTAAACCCGCGTGTTACTTTAGCCTTGAAGCGCCTGATGATTTCGCCCAACGGTAAGCTCGCGCCATGCAACGTCACAATAGCATGGACATGATTCGACATAACGATCAATGAATCCAAGCTGACACCAGTGGTGTGCCGAATGACATCGCGAAATTCCTGGGCTATCATTTTTTCCCGCCCAGTAAAAATATTCCGGCGGTGCCGGCTGACGATGGTGACAAAATAATACCCGTCGGCTTGATAATCGTAGTACGGCAGTCGATTATTTTTCAGATTCTTCATGGCGATAATCCATGAATTGGCTAGCTAAGACGACTTTCGATGCCTGGACTTTTTTGGTTTCCCCTTAGCGGCTCGCTCAACCAGCAAACCAACGGCTTGATCAAGAGAAATTGAATCGGGTGAGAAATCCTTGGTAATAGTCGCATTAGTTGAGCCATCCGTCACATACGGCCCATACCGGCCGGCCATAACCCTAACCATCACTTTAGAATCAGGATGAGCGCCGAGTTCGCGCAGGGCGGTGGCCTGACGGCGTCCGCGACCGCGTTTTTCCTGAGCTAGCAGCTCGAGACATTGCGCCAGCGTAATAGTTAAGGGATCCATGCCGGCGGGGATGCTACGCGTGTCCGTCCCGCACTTGATATACGGTCCGTAGCGTCCATTGGCGGACAGAATGTCTTCCGGCCGGTCAGGATGAGTGCCAACGGTGCGCGGCAACGATAATAGTTGTAAGGCCTGTTCGAGGGTAATGTTATCCGGTGTCAGGCCGTTTATCAGCGATGCCATTTTCGGTTTTTCGCCGATGGCTTTACCGGCCTTACCCTTGAGCGGCTTACCGTCGGCATCCTTCGGCCGCTCCGGTTGTTCGCCCAGCTGGACGTATGGACCAAAGCGACCAACTTTCACATAAACATTCTTGCTGCTGACCGGATCAATTCCTAACGCCTGTTCGGCCGCTTGGGTATGCTGAATAAGTTCGAGCGCCTTGGCCACTGTTAGCTCATCGGGTGGAATGTCTTCGGGCAGGCGCGATGTTTTTTCATCCCAGCGGATAAACGGACCATACCGCCCGATGCGAACCTCGACTGGTTTCCCTTCCGACTGGCCAATAGTGATACCGCTAGCCACGCGCGGGTCAATGTTGTCGCGGACGTGTTCCAGGGTCGGTTTCAATCCTGGTTGTCCGTCACCGAAGTAAAAGGTTTTTAAATACTGTTTATCGTCGACCTGCCCCAGCGCGATCGCGTCTAGCTGGTCTTCCATTTTGGCGGTAAAGGCGTAATCAACTAAAGCCCGTAAATGCTGCTCCAGCATGTTAACCACCGCAAAAGCCGTGAAGGTCGGGATTAAGGCGGTCCCTTTCTTAAGGACATATTCGCGGCGAAGAATTGTATCGATGATCGAAGCATAAGTACTCGGTCGGCCAATCCCCCTGGTTTCCAATTCTTTGATCAGGGTGGCTTCGGTTAAACGTGGCGGTGGCTGGGTTTGATGGCCGGTGGGGGTTAGCTGCTTGATCGTTAGCTGATCGCCTTGGGCCATAGCCGGCAAAACGTTTTCCTGATCGGCCAGGTCGGCCGCCGGATCATCACTACCCTCGACATAAGCGCGGCGATACCCAGGGAAATCGATGACCTTACCCCGGGCTATAAATTCCGCCGGCCCGAGTTTAATCGTGGCGCTCATTCGTCGGCCGCGACTGTCAGTCATCTGCGAAGCGACGGTTCGTTTCCAAATTAATTCGTACAGTAGGGCGGCATCAGCTTCGACTTCGGCCTTAACCTTGTCGAGCGGTTGGAATTCTTCGCCGGCCGGCCGGATGGCTTCGTGTGCTTCCTGGGCGTTCTTAACCTTGGTCTGGTATTGCCGCGGGGCTGAGGCTAAATATTCCTGGCCGTATTGCTGTTTAATCCATGACCGAGCGGCTTGCAAGGCTTCATCGGACAGGGTCGTGGAATCAGTACGCATGTAAGTAATGTATCCATTTTCATATAACTGCTGGGCCAGACGCATGGTCCGTCGTGCCGGAAACCGAAACTTACGGTTGGCTTCCTGTTGTAGCGTACTGGTGGTAAACGGTGCGTATGGTCGCTCAATATATGGTTTTTCCTCGACTGACGCCACTGACGCTGGTAAATCCGTCAGCTCTTTAGCCAAGCGCTCCGTCTCAGCCGGCTGCAACCAAGTGACTTTATTGTTCTTCAATTGCCCAGTAGTCGGATCGAAATCTTTACCGCTGGCAATTGATTGGCCATCGAGACTGATTAAATCAGCCTGGAATTCCTGTTTTGACGGAGTAGCGAACAATCCGACAATGTCCCAGTAGCTAGCGGTGTGAAAAGCCAGCCGCTGACGCTCCCGTTCAACCAACAATCTGATGGCCACGCTTTGCACCCGGCCGGCTGATAAACCGGGTCTAATTTTTCGCCACAGCATCGGGGACACTTCGTAACCATATAGCCGATCGAGCAGCCGGCGAGTTTCCTGGGCCCGGACTAAGCGCAAATCAATTCCGCGCGGATGATTAATCGCGGCGGTTAAAGCCTTCTTGGTGATTTCATTGAAGACAATGCGTTCGGCTTTATCGGCCGGGATTTTTAATAGTTCTGATAAATGCCAGGAAATAGCTTCGCCCTCGCGGTCTTCGTCAGTGGCGAACAGCACCCGCTTAGCGGCTTTAGCCCGCTGTTTCAACTCAGCGATGATTTTTTTGCTGTCGGCTAAAACTTCATACTGGGGCGTGAAATCGTGGTCAATATCAATGCCCATATCGCTGCGGGGTAAATCGCGGACATGACCATAAGACGAACGGACGTCGAAACCCGCGCCTAAAAATTCAGAGATCTTTTTAGCTTTGGTTGGTGATTCAACGATGACGAGTCCCGCAAGAGCGGGTTTAGCTTTGGCCGGTTCGGTCATAAGGTCCGAAGATTTTGTGGCGGGGCGCTCTGACGGGACAGGCGCGGCGCTCATTGTCCAAGACGAAATATCATACCGCCGAGATGCCGGACCTTGCCTTTCATTTCCAGTAATGACAAAGTCGCGGATACGACGCTGCTGTCCAGTCTACTCCTTTTAGTTAACTCGTCAACATGACCGGGTTGACTGCGAAGTAGCCGCAATATTTCCTCCTCAATCGGATCATCACCGTGAATTTCTTCGGTCCCCGGCACATTTTCGGACGGGACGGAGAAATATTGTTGCAAATCAGTGGCCGTAGTTATGGGCGTGGCGCCAAGCTTCAACCAATTATTGACCCCGATCGAGGTGGGTGAAGTGATTGGCCCGGGGATGACTAAGACATCGCGATTCTGGTCAACGGCGAATTTAGCGGTAATTAAGGCCCCGGATTTATCGCCCGCTTCAACCAATAAAGTGGCCGTGGCTAGGCCAGAAATAATCCGATTGCGCTGCGGAAAATGATGGCGCAACGGGGGAGCGCCGAGCGGAAATTCACTGATCACCGCGCCGCCGCGGGCGACGATTTCTTGGGCCAGCAATTGGTGCGCCGGCGGATAGCATTGATCCAGCCCGCAACCCAGCACGGCGACCGTTCGTCCACCGGCGGATAAGCAGGCGCGATGAGCAGCGGCATCGATCCCATAAGCCAGACCGGAAATTATTGTTACGCCCGCGGCGGCGCCGGCGGGAATTAACTGGGCCGTGACGGTCAGGCCGTAGGCGGTCGGCCGCCGCGTGCCGACTACCGCTAGGCACCGCGCCAGCAAGCAATCCAATGAACCACGGTAATATAGGATCGGGGGTGGCGAGGGGATTTCCGTAAGCAGTGTGGGATAAGCCGATTGTCCAAGCAGCACAACAGAAATCTGATGACGCTGAAGCAATGATGACGTCCCGGATAAATCTAGGGCGGCTAAGGCCGCTTCGATCAGAACGATATCCTGGTTAACCCAACCTGGCTGGTGGAGCTGAGACACGGCGATTGGACCGGTCAGCAAGATGTGGCGGACTAGTCGCGACCAAAGTCGTGGTGAATCGGCTAAAGCCCGATGTAGGGCAGCGATATAAATGAAGTCGATACTTGACATAAATTATAGAAACGTTAGGGTAAGACCAGCCTATTTTTTCGCACGCCCACGCCAACCAGGAGGGTACCTGTGGAAGACTGCCTGATCCGTTGGGACGGTCACGACTTTGTGGTCGAAGTCGATCGATACACCTTCAAGTTTGCTACCACGGGCAACCAGCGGGGTGATGCTTACTTCCTGAAGCCCATCAGCCGGGCCAAGCATGGCACCAGCTCAACCGAGATCGATCCAAACGATGAACACTGCGCGCTTTATCAACGGATCGCCACGGGGCAACTTAATGCCGCCATAGCTCGCTGGCGGCAGACTCACCTCGGTCAGCTGATCACCGACCAGCCACCGTTCATTCTGACTTAATCATCGCCGTCCGGCTAAGCCGGACGGTTTTTTAAACAAAAAACGGCCGGTTATACCTGCCCAGCCACGCCCGCACTATAAATCAAGTTTATTTTTTTGGCAAGTCGGCTGGTTTGGTTGGCCGATTATTAGCCGACCCGCGACCGTTCGCCACTTCCGGTTCGGCAAAAATTTTTACCACTTGTTTTAATTCGTGTAGCCAGCGCGGGCCGAGAATATCGCGATCAATTTTAATAAATTCCGGCGTAAAATCCCAGGCCTGATTCCGTTCCAGCAGCCGGCCGATCTGTTCCGGCGTAATCATCCGACTGAACTTGATCAAGGTTTTTTCCTTGGCCACTCCGTCGAGCGTATATTTTGATTGTTGAATGGCGGTGATCGGAGAACGTTGGGCCAGGATTTTTAACTCCAGAGCCTCGAGTAAATTCAGTAACGGTTCGGGTAATTTGACTGCTTTTAATTCCTGCTGACGAAAGTCACGTAGTTCCTCGACCGTTTCGATGGCGGCCAGTCGCTGATACAGCCGCAAACGTTTCGGCTCACTGTCGATGAAATCTTTGGGGATGGCGATGGCTAGCGGCAGGTCAATCAGGATATCGCGGCTTTGGCGGGCCGGCTTGCCGGTCCGCAGCTCCTCGACCGCCTGGGCCAACAATCGAGCATACAGGTTCAAACCAATAGCCGTGACGTGGCCGTGCTGTTTCTTGCCGAGGATATTACCGGTCCCCCGGATTTCCAGGTCGCGCATAGCCAGGCGGAAACCGCTGCCAAGCTCCTTCGCTTCGAGTAAAGCCTGCAGACGTTTTTGTGGTTTGCCGGTGACTTTATCGGAGCGATAGAGAAAATATGCGTAAGCCTGACGATCACCGCGGCCGATCCGACCGCGCAATTGATAAAGTTGAGCTAATCCGAACTTGCTGGCCTGATCAACGACCAGGGTGTTAACGTTCGGCAGATCGAGCCCGTTCTCAATGATGGTCGAAGCCAGCAGAATATCTATTTTTTCATTGTCAAACTGTTCCATTACCTTCGACAACCGTTGCTCATCCATCTGTCCATGGGCAATGCCGATGGTGGCGCCGGGTAACAGTTTTAATAAGCGTTCGCGTTCCGCCTCGATCGTTTCGACTTCATTATGAACGAAATAAACCTGACCATCACGATTTAGTTCGCGCTGAATTGATTCCTGCACCAGGTCATCGCTGTAAGTAGTGATGGTTGTTTCGATCGGATGACGGTTTTCCGGCGGAGTTTCGATGACGCTGATGTCGCGTAAACCCGACAAGGCGAAATTTAAGGTGCGGGGAATCGGCGTGGCGGTTAAAGTTAACACATGAGCTTCGGTCCGCAGGACCTTTAATTTTTCTTTATGGCGGACGCCGAAACGCTGCTCTTCGTCGATCACGATTAAACCGAGTGATTTAAACTTAACGTCCGCGGATAACAAGCGGTGGGTGCCGATGACGATATCGACCTGACCGCTGGCGATAGCGGCCAGCACTTCAGCCTGTTCCTCAGGCGATTCGAAACGGGATAGGGCCCGGATATTAACTTTGAATTTCTTTAACCGTTTCCTGAAGGTGTCGTAGTGCTGCTGGGTTAAAATCGTAGTCGGCGACAGCACGGCCACTTGTTTACGATTTATGACCGCTCGGAAAGCGGCTCGGATAGCGACTTCAGTTTTACCAAAGCCGACATCACCGCAAATCAGGCGGTCCATCGGCACCTCGCGCTCCAGGTCAGCCAGGGTTTCCTGCAGGGTGCGCTCCTGGTCGGGGGTCAGTTCATAGGGGAACAGCTGGGCCAGCTGACTTTCTTCGATGGCGGCCGGTAGTAAAGTTGGGGCTTGGGCTAGTTCGCGTTGGGCGTATAGATCGAGTAATTCTTTAGCGGCGTGGCTAGCGTCCTCGCGGATCTTGCGGGTGACCGCTGCCCAGGTTGAGCTGGATAGCGAGTGTAGTTTCGGATGGGGACTGCCGATATAGCGAGTGATTTTATCGGCCGTTTCCACCGGGACATAGAGTTTATCGCCGGCGGCGTATTCGATGATAAAATATTCTTTTAAATTTTCGTTAACGCGCTGGAGCTGCATCCCGCTGAATTTGCCGATCCCGTGATCGAGGTGGACCACGAAATCGCCCGGTTCAAGGTCGCCCAGAAAAACATCCTCCACCCGGCGGCGATTAGCCGGTCCGCGGAGATCGTGGCCGATCAATTCTTCGTCGGTGAAGAAAGCGTACCGCTCCGAGGGAGCGATAAAACCCTGCGATAATTTAGCGGCTTCAATCCATTTCCACGACTGCTCGGTCTGCCCGTGATGCCCGAGCTGGCCGATGATTTCTTCGCGCCGGCTGGATTGCAGCGCTAATTGATATTTATCCCGGCGGAACTTGGCAAAGTCCTTGGCTACCAGCGGCCACTGGTGATGATAAAAAGCGGCCGCCCGCCAGTCGACCTTAACCGCTCGCTCACCTCCAAATGGTTCGAACAGTAACTGTTTATACTGCTTAATGGCGTCCTTGCCGCGGGGCAGCGAGTCGAGCAAGGTCGGTCGCGGGATAACAATCAACGTCCGTAGCGGCTGGAGGTAAGACAAGACACTGATCCGCGGATCAGCCTGGGCGATTTGGATCGGCGGGCAGATCAATTCCGGTAAATTATCACGCCCGTGGCCGATGACGGTAATTTTCTCGATCGTTTGCCCGTCAAAGTTTAAACGATAACCGTGATCGTCTTCGGCCGGCCAACAATCAACCACCTCACCGCGTTTAGCCCATTGTCCCGGCTGGGACACCGTGGTGACATGTTCGTAACCCAAGTCAGATAATTGCCGTGACAGGGTGGGTAAAGTAATTGTTTCCCCGGGGCGGAAAGTCACGAATTGATTGCGCAATTCATTCGGATGGGGGAGTGATTCGGCGAAGGCGCGCTGCTGGGCGACTAAGACGACCGGCTGGTGTTTCAGTAGACGGTCTAATAACGAGGGGGTAATCGGCGGCACGGCCACAATCGGTCGCTGACCCGCTGCCAGCTGCCACTCCCGCAAGCCGGCGATGGCCGTCTGCTGCTCCCGTTCCGACCCAACCAGGTAGACAATCTGCCAGGCCGGCGGCAAACCAGCGAAGATTTTCGCTAACGCAAAAGCTTCGGCAGTCCCATGAGGCACGCCGACCAGCCGGCCGAAGCCGGTGGTGGTTAATTGTTCGGTCAACTGCCGCAGCGGGCCCTTGACCGGTAGTTCATGAACGAAAGACACAAGTCCGGATTGACTGGTTGGTGTAAGTATAGCGCACCCGCGTTTTTTTTGCAAGTTTAGCTATCGATGGGCCGGCCCTTGACAGTCTGGCGCCGGAATGCTAACGTGGCGACCTGCACCTTGGTTCTAATGGGATCAACTGGCTGTCGCCCATCTACTTACAAGCATCCGCTAGCGTGATGACCCCTCCTATAATCTCGCCGGTGGATGGTCCGGAGCTACGGCTTTGGACGCCTTGTAAGTAGGTTGGTGACCAGCAGTTGGCCAGCCAGACCCAGTTAGTGGGAGTGCCGCTTGCGTCATTGACTTAAGCAGCCGAGGGCCTAATTGCGAAAAGGCCAAGACTCACGTCAGACGGAGATGGCGCTCCCGTCTATCTACACCCGCTCCAGCTTTTGGAGCGGTTTTTCTTAGGCCAGTTTTAAGCGGAGTAACTCGACGGCGGCCTTAATCTGCTGATCAATCACCGGCTGCTCAGCCGCGGTGAATGGTCGCAAAACATAATCTTCGGCCGGTAAATTGACTGATCGATTGTCGCCGATGCCTACCCGCAGGCGGGAAAAACCCTGCCAACCATGCCAGGTATCAATGATCGACTGGACGCCATTATGACCGGCGCTGCTGCGGGCGGTCTGGATTTTCAATTGTCCGACGGGAAAATCTAGTTCATCATGAATGACCAGCAACTGCTCGGCTAGCACAGTCGGATCAAGCGCCAGCTGCTTGTAGTTTAAGAAATCATGCAGCGCCGGACCGCTTAAATTCATCATTGCCCGCGGTTTAATAATCCAGTGCGGTCCGATTTTCGACCAGCTGACTTGGCGATCGGTTTTCCACTGCGTGCCGTCTAATTCTTCAACCAGCCGATCGACAATCTTAAAACCGATATTATGGCGCGTCGCGTTGTAAGTCGAGCCGGGATTACCGAGACCGACGATAATCATCCCGTTAGAGTTAGGAAACACTTAAGCCGATTGTGAATATATCTTTTACCCATACCACTTTTCAAATACTTTTCTCGAGACTGTGCATCTTCTTTATTACGACACGCTTCATAATATATTAACTCATAGGGTCCTCGATATTTAGTGTAAGTAGATTGTCGGTTGGTGTGTTGTCTTAAGCGTTTCCGTAGATTATTTGTATAACCCGTATACCATCGACCATTAGCGATATTCCGAAGGACGTAGGAATAATACCAGGTATGTAACTCTAACGGGATCATATTTTCGGGTTAGTATTGGTGGTCGTCGGTTTTTTTGTGGTCGGGGTGGTAGTCTTTGTTTTGGTCGGGGTGACCACGGCCGTCTGCGGTTTAGTGAAAACAGGAATTATCCGGGCGGTGCTGGCCGGTTGATCTTTGCCAAGTACTAACACTAGGTTCGGATTACCGAGCCCGGCGTTAACATTGGTGGTCACCGGTTCGGCCAGTCGTTCCGCTATGGCGGTGTCGCCGGTCTGCTGCGCCCAGGCGGACAGGGTCGTGGTGGTGCGGGCATAGCGATAAAGATTGAGCAGCTGGTTAGTGAAGGGAAACTGACCGGCGGTGGCGGTGATAACTTGAGTTTGTTCAACCGTCGTACCGGTCAGGGTTAGCGGCGTACTGACGGTGGTCAGACCGAAGGCGGCCAGTGATTTAGCGGTACTGGCGGCCAGGGTGACCGGGGCGCCGGCGTTAACTACCAGTACTTTCGCTCCCTCTTTTTCGGCCGCACCAATCAGGAAAATTTGCTGAGCAAAAAAGCGGATATCCTCGTAATTCCGGTCGCGGGGGACCAGGATAAAAGCTCCGCCCAGGCCGGTTTCAGCCTGGAGCAGGCCATCAGCTGAATCATCAATGACCTTATTAATAACCTGGTCGGAATTAACGTCCAGCACCAGTTTAGCCAGCCGGACCATTTCCCAAACTTCCATGTTGGTTTGGCTGTGGTCACCAATCGCCCCGAGCAGGTCGGAGACTTTGACTGGATTAATCAGCGTCCCGAGCGATAAGGCTTTTTCTTTGACGGCGAATAGGATTTTTTGCTGGCGGCGGGCGCGGGCGAAATCTGAACCCTCACCGCTGTTACCATGCCGAGACCGGGCGTATTTTAGGGCGATATCGCCGTTCATGGTCTGCTGACCGACCTGAAAACGGATAGTCTGGTAGCCGTAATTAAGGGTCGGATACTGGTAATCCGTAAAGGCATTTTCGACATTGACCGTTACCCCGCCCAACCGGTCGACTACCTGCTCAAAGCCGGTAAAATCAACCCGGGCATAGTACTGAATTGGCATTTCCAGCAGGTCGCTGACCACCTTAACGGCCATGGCTTCACCGCCACCGGGATATTTAATGTCCCGGCCAATCGACAGGACGTTGTTGATCTTGCGGTAATCGTAACCAGGAATATCGACGACTAAATCGCGAGGGATGGAAATCATCGCCAGCTGCTTGGTTGATGGTTTATAGCTGGCCACCATCATAGTATCGGTCAGGTACGGCCCGTCATGACCCGGTCCGCCGATGCCCATCAACAAAATATTGACCCGGTCTTCGGCTTCGCCCTGTAATTGGCGGTCGCCGGCCGTCACTAAATGGGACAGTTGCTGAAAAAACCCGAGTTTTTTATTGGTCCCATCAAGTTTTTGGGTATTGACCACGGCGATGGCCCGGTAAAATAACCACCCACCGACAATTAAAATAATTAAACCGGCCGCGCCGACGCCAAGCACGGTCCACCGGATCCGGTGATGTTTTTTTACCGGCGGTAAGATTGGCATAGTCCCACTCCCCGGGACGAGGGGGGCGGGCGGGGGCGGAATAGAGGTTGTGGGATTAGGAGTTGAAATCATCAAAAAGACATTTGGCAGTGACGGAAGTATATCGGTCAACGGGATTTTTAGCAATAAAACGTTGCGGTTAACCCCGCTGGTCGGTTAACCCCGGCTGGCGATGTGGAAAAGAGCTGGCAAATGGTCACCTCAGGAGTAAATATTCAATAAATCGTTGTTAAGTTAAGACCAACCAGAGGCTATTGTTAGCCAAAAAAGAGACTTTGCTCCATCTTGACTAAGATGATAAATTGTTGTAAAATAAGATAAAGGAGTACATGGATAAAAGAAAACAAAATCTTCGATTCCGGCTGCAAAGCATGCTCGGTTGGCTTCCTTTCCGGTTTGTTCGTCGTCCCGATCTGAATATCGACTGGGAATCACTACCTAAGCTCCTGTCTATCCGCGATACCTCGCGGCTGCTTGACGTTCACCCGAACACTCTCCGCCAGTGGGATCGTGACGGAAAACTCCGGGCGGTTAGGCTCGGCTCGCGCCAGGACCGCCGTTTTCTGAAAGAACATGTCCAGGCCATCCGGCCACCAGCAATTGAGGCTTGGCCGGTCCCGGAAATTCATAAACATAAATTACTGCCCTGGGCGACAGCCACCATGGCGGTGGTGATTTTGATTTTTGGGATTGGCTGGTGGTCACAACAGCGTCCGGCTGTTGCCGGCGAAGGCCGGACGATCACTAACAGACTGGCCCCGCAGCGCTGTAGTGGTTGGTCTGGCGCCGGTCAAGCCACCAGTCTTGAACTTGAGCCGACTGCCGATATTCGGCAATTTACGGTTGATAATTCGGCTATTTACTCGACGGAAAATAACGTCGTCCGATCGGATTTTAGTCAGACCAATATTACCGTCGGGAAACTCGACAGTCCCAACCCAGCCATCACCTGCCAGCAGTTCAGCGGTCGCAATCTACCGGATGGGAATCTCGACCGAGCGGAAATTTTTATCAACCTAGCTAGTCGAACCCGGGTTAATAGCACTGATTCGATGACCGTTCAGACTTCCTGGGACGGGCAGGATTGGACGACGGTTAAAATTTTACCAGTTTTAGAAACCCAAGGTTTACAACGCATCGCTTTAGACCAAGTTACAGATATTAATGAGCTTAATAAATTACGGATCCGCCTGACGGTCGATACCGAAATTGGTGCCGCTCCGACCGAGGTCCGATTGGACGGCATGGCGATCGAGACAACCATTACCACCCCCTCTAGCCAATCAGCCAAAACCCAGGAAAAACAGGTAAAATCAGGCCAAGGCAAACTGGCTGAACTAACTAAGTTATCCCAGGAATTATATCGGGTTAACGAGCAGCCAGTCCTAACGGTGCCGAAAAAGAAAACAAAAAAACTGCTGTGGGTTAAAACCGGAGAAGAGAATTGGGATTTAAAGAAGCTGGTCTTGATCGACCGGGATGAAAAAGAGTATCAGGTTGAATACCGGACGCAAACTGTCACCAGCGGAAATACTGAGTCAAGCGAGTTACGAGTCGATTCGACTAAACTGCACCCAGGTAAATACCGGGTCAGAGTGACGATGCAATCGCCGCAGGGTGTTGAAGTCACGGTCGAGAAAGAATTTCTATGGGGAGTAGTGGCGCTGAACGTGTCTAAGGCGACAATTGTTCCTGACAGCCAGCAAACCATCGCCATGGGTGTCTTGGATGACGCCGGCCATACCATTTGTGATGCGGATATTCGTCTAACCGTGACTGATCCTCGGGGCAAAAAGAAGAATTATACGACCGCCAATGATTTAGTCGTAAAAAGTAATAAATGCGTCGATAAGGGCGTGACTAACGATGCCGATTATAAGGTTACCTTTAAACCAGATCGGACCGGCGTTTACCATCTGCGAATGCAAGCCGACACCGCCTTCGGTCAGCGGGTAGTCGAAGAAAACTTTACGGTTGAACAGTCCGTTCAGTTCGAAGTCGAGCGGGTCGACTATCCCACCCGTATTTACCCGCCGGCGGAATACCCGGTCCGGATCGCCATAACGCCCCAACAAGATTATTTTGGGCAGGTGCGAGAGACGGCGCCGGCAAATTTTAAAATTTACAATGTTGGCAATGATGGAAAAACCCGCCTTAATCCCGATCAAAACGCCGAACAATTTATCGACTGGACGGTTGATTGGAAGAAAGGCGAAACATATTTCCTGACCTATACTTTCGATGCACCGGATGTGTCACCGGCGCTGTTTTTGACTGGCCCACTGACTATCGGCGGTAGTTTCATTGAGCAACCCCAATTTTCAGAACCGCGGCAATGGCAAATCGCCTCCGACCGACTGGACGCATCGACCGAAGTCGTCGTCGGAGCGATTCCCAAAGAAAAAGCCAAGGTCAAGGTCGATGCCCCATTGGTTGGAGAAGAAGACTATCAGCCGCAACAGATTCGTTTAGCTAAGCCGGCCAAGGCCGTCTTCGCTGATAACGAGAATGCCCAGGTTAAAGTTTACGCCCAGGGGTACGAACTGCCGAATAACCGCCGGCCGGCAGAGTTGAAATCAAAGAATAAAGTTACCGTATCCAAAGTTGAATTGTATGGACCGGGCGGGAAATATCTGCCGCTGGGTGCGACAGTGGTTAGTGAATATGTGACCAAAGAAAATCAAGCGGTCGAAGTAGCCCATCTCGTGCCGAATAAAGATTTTAATCCCGGGGTGTTCACCCTCCGGACAACTTTAACCGATGGCCAGAGTACGGCCACCGAAGAAACCCAGTTTGCCTGGGGCGTGCTGGTCGTCAACCCGGAAAAATCCATCTATACCCCGGGTGAACAAGCGGCCCTGGATATGGCCGTACTCGACGCGCTCGGCCGGACCATGTGCGAAGCGGACGTAAAACTAACCATTATTTCACCGAGCGGCGTGAAAACAGATCTCAGCACGGCGGATGGGACAATCACCCGGAGTTACGACTGTGACATCCACAGTGTCACCAATACCCCTGACTACGCCGCGAGCTATGCGGTGCCGAACGAAACCGGTCACTATCGCTTACTGATGACCAGCACCATGACCACCGGTCAGAAAAAAACTTACGTTAATGAAAACTATACGGTCGAAGACGGTTTCGAAGTCCAGCCGAGCGTGCCGTTCGACGTCAGCCGCCATGATACGGCCACCCGGATTTACCCAGTGGTTAATTACACTCCGCACCTGACCATCAAGGCCAATCAAGATTACAGTGGCCCAGTCTCAGAATTTGTCCTGAGCTCGTTCAACATTTCCAATATTTCTAATGACGGCATCGTCAGCCCGTCGGCTAATGATCCGACTCGTCAGGAGATCCGCTGGTCCGTCAACTGGCAGGCCGGTCAAACTTACACCCTGTCGTATGACTACCTGCCGCCAGCCGCTTCACCCCGAGTATTCCCACTCGGACCGTTACAGATCGGAACCTTCAGCGAATCCCGTGCCTGGTTACTGGCAGCTGACGCAACCAAGACCTGGGACGGCGGCTGTACTGGTGGTTCGGCAGATAACTGGTCGTGCGCTGCCAACTGGGACCTTGACACTTTGCCCTCTGCTACCGGCGATGCCCTGCAATTTAATGCTACCAAAGGGGACAATGCCACCTACGATGCTAGTTCAGCCATCACCTCGGTCATTAGCATCAACGTCACTAACTATACCGGCACGCTCACCTTCACCAAGACCGGCCTGATCGACACCGGCGCGTTTACCGACCCGCACGCCGGGTCGACCATTATGACTACTACGGCGACGCTAAGCATTGGCGGCGATATGACCGAGACCGCGACCACCTTTACCGCCAACTCCAGCACCATCACTTTAACCGGTACGAGTAATACGCTGAATTGCAGCAAAACTTTTTATAAATTGACCATCGATCCCGCCTCGGCCGGAACTATTACTGCCTCGACCAGCAGCCCGAGTGTTTCTAACCTGCTGACCATTGCTTCAGGCGATACTTTCGCTATTAGTAGTGGCATCACGGTCACTTCAACGTTAACTTCCGGCGCGGCTTTAACGATGACCGGCGGAACGTTGAATGGACCGGGACGTTTAACCTATCGGACCTCAACCGCTTTCCCGTCCGATGGAACCCTGGGTAGTACTTCGATTATCCGCTACGACAACGTCACCAACCCGATAACGAGTACGCCCCGGACTGACTACGGTTACATCGAAGCATATATTTCCGGTACTACCGGTCGGACGTTCACGCTCGGCAACGGCACCCATACCTTGGCTGGCGGTTTTTCGATGCAGACGACTGGTTCCGGCACCTTAACCGTGGCCGGCAACACGAATAACCCGGCGGTCAACGTCGGCGGGAGCGTATCGGTGGCCGGCGTCAGCGGCGCGATCACCTTAAGCATGGGTTCAAACACCTGGACCGTGACCGGTGATTTTAATCTAACCAACGTCGGCACGCTGAACAACAACTCCGGCACCTTGCTGATGAACGGCACAAGCAACTTAATTGGTAACGGGAAAACCCTTTACAATGTCACCATCAATGGGAGCGGAAATACAGTAACTGTCTTGACTAGTGATTTGCTGATTGGAACTGGTGGTGTCTTGACGATCGGCGACGCGGCGGACAGCAATAATGATACCCTGACGATCGATACGGGCCGAACGGTGACTTTGAATGCCCTTTCCGGTACCGAGCTCGATATTAAGGGCAGCGGCACGGACACAATTAACGGGGCGGGCATTCTGATATATGGCAGCTCTACAACTTTCCCGTCCGGCGGTGTCTTCAGTGCCTACTTAAAAATTGGTTATTCCTCGGTGACACTACCGGCGAGGACATTTGGGGGAAAGGTTGATTTGAGTTGTACGACAGGTGCCCGAGTAGTTACCTTCGGTACTGCTACTTCGCAGCAATTGGATTTCTCGAGCGATCTAACGGTATCCCCCGGCGCGTGCTCGATGGAGCTCAAAGCGGATACCTATAACCCAATTGTCAATGTGACTGGTAATGTCACCGGTGGCGCTGGGACTACAAAGATAATCGATATGGGTGCTAGCAACTGGACGGTCAGCGGTAACTTCGACCTGACTAACATCACTACGTTCAACCATAACTCCGGCACGCTGACCATGGATGGATCAAGTAATTTGGCGCTTAATTCAAAAATTCTATACAACCTAACGATTAACGGAAACGGAACAACCGTCACGCAAACGTCGAGCGGATCGTTAAATGGTACTTTAACTATCGGCGGTGCGGCCGACAGCAACAATGATACATTATCAATTTCTGTAAACCAAAATCTGTGGATCGGCAGTAATGCCGCCGCGACCGTCAATCTGATCGGCAGTGGCACGGATAAAATAACCGGCAGTGGCGTGCTGTCTATAATGTCTAGCTCTACTACCCCCATCAATACCGGAGGGACGATTGATTGTACGGTCAATTTTGATACCCAGTATAACGTCGTGTATATGCCCGCCCGGGCTTACGCCGGTAGCGTTAACGCCTGGTCTGACACTTTTGCCAACATCATCATGAATAGCGGGACTCACGATATTACCGGGAACTTGATTCTTAATGGTATGGGCGGCACCAACCTGCTCCTTGACGGTTCGGCCAACCCGACGGTGAATATCGGCGGAAATTTATCTTTTGTGAGTGGCTTATCAAATGCCCTGACGACCGGGACCGGGACCTGGACGGTCACCGGGGGCATAGATTTTTCCAATAATACTAGCGCTACCATTACTAATACCTTCGTGATGAA